>OLVT01001297.1_pt1 | contig 21982 bp, 14 predicted proteins | sample 1673241 | NCBI WGS metagenome assembly OLVT01 (sample SAMEA3178936, study PRJEB25190) | human gut metagenome | biome: human gut; feature: human-associated habitat; material: faeces | place: Austria | collected 2013 | reverse complement strand
AGACGGTAGTGGAAGGACAGAGAAAGTTCATGGGAACGCTGTGGAACACCTACGCATTCTTTGTTCTGTATGCAAACATCGACAACTTCGATGCAACAAAATACAGTCTGGAGTATGACAAACTGGCCGTTATGGATAAATGGCTGCTGTCCCGTCTGGAATCCACTGTAAAAGCAGTAGACGACAACCTGGCAAATTACCGTATCCCGGAGGCAGCAAAAGCACTGCAGTCCTTCGTGGATGATATGAGTAACTGGTATGTACGCCGCTCCCGTGAGCGTTTCTGGGCAAAAGGCATGGAGCAGGATAAGATCAATGCTTACATGACTCTGTACACCGCACTGGTGACCGTTGCAAAAGCAGCAGCTCCGATGATTCCGTTCATGACCGAGGATATTTATCAGAACCTCGTAAAGAGCATCGATGCAAGTGCACCGGAAAGTATCCACTTGTGTGACTTCCCGGAGGTACATGAGAACTGGATCGATCCGAAGATGGAAGAGGATATGGCCGACCTGCTGGAGATCGTCGTTATGGGACGTGCCGCAAGAAACACCGCCAATATCAAGAACCGTCAGCCGATCGGAACGATGTATGTTAAGAGCGAGTTCCAGCTTTCCGAATTCTACAAAGAGATCATCGAGGACGAGCTGAATGTCAAAGAAGTTGTATTCAAAGATGACATCGCAGATTTCATCAGCTACAGCTTCAAACCGCAGATGCGTACCGTAGGACCAAAATACGGAAAACTCCTGAACAAGATCAAAACCGTACTGTCCGAGCTCGATGGAAACAAGGCAATGGCAGAGCTGAAGAGCACCGGCGAACTTAAACTTGACATCGATGGGCAGGAAATTGTATTATTAGAGGAGGATTTGCTGATCGACATGGCACAGATGGAAGGCTATGTTTCCGAATCCGACCATACAATCACTGTTGTTCTGGATACCAATCTGACTCCGGAACTGATCGAAGAAGGCTTCGTACGTGAGCTGGTAAGCAAAATCCAGACTATGCGTAAAGAGGCAGGCTTTGAGGTTATGGACAAGATCCGTGTATACGCAAAAGACAACGATAAGATTGTAGACATCATGAAAAACCATGGTGATGAAATTAAATCTGAAGTTCTGGCAGAAGATATCGTGACCGGAGAGACAAAGGGCTATGAGAAGGAGTGGAATATCAACTCCGAAAAGGTTACCATGGCAGTAGAACGTATCTAAGATTATTTTTGGATGTGTTTTCACGACGATCATTAATATGAAATTGGCCTGCGAGCGGGGAGAAAAACAAGCTCTCCGCTCGCAGACTGCTATTAAGGAGGACGCAGATGTTAAACGCCGAGTTCAAAAAAGAAACTTTTAAGAACAGTGTGAAAGAAAATGTAAAAATGCTGTACAGAAAGAACCTGGAAGATGCTTCCCAGCAGGAAATTTACCAGGCAGTCTGCTATGCAGTAAAAGATGTTATTATTGATAACTGGCTGAAAACCCAGAAGGCAATGGAAGAACAGGATCCGAAGATTCTGTACTATATGTCCATGGAATTCCTGATGGGCCGTGCACTTGGAAATAACCTGATCAACCTGACTGCATACAAACAGGTACAGGAAGCTCTCGAGGAAATGGGACTGAACCTGAACCTTCTGGAGGATCAGGAGAGAGATCCGGCTCTTGGAAACGGCGGCCTTGGCCGTCTGGCAGCATGCTTTCTGGATTCTCTGGCTACTCTTGGATATCCGGCGTACGGCTGCGGTATCCGTTACAAGTATGGTATGTTCAAACAGCAGATCCGCGACGGTTATCAGGTAGAAGTACCGGATAACTGGCTGAAAAACGGCTATCCATTCGAGCTGAAACGTCCGGAGTATGCAAAAGAGGTAAAATTCGGCGGATATGTGGCGCAGGAGTACGATGAGGCTACCGGACGCGTAAACTTTGTGCAGAAGGATTACCAGTCTGTCAATGCAATTCCTTACGACATGCCGATCGTAGGATACGACAACGATGTTGTAAACACACTGACTATCTGGGATGCAGAGGCCATTCAGGACTTCTCACTGGATTCCTTTGACAAGGGTGATTACCACAAAGCTGTTGAGCAGGAAAATCTTGCAAAAACCATCGTAGAGGTTCTGTATCCGAACGATAATCATTACGAAGGAAAAGAGCTGCGTCTGAAACAGCAGTATTTCTTTATTTCTGCAAGTGTACAGAGAGCAGTTGCAAAATATAAAAAACATCACGATGATATTACGAAGCTGTATGAGAAGGTTACCTTCCAGCTGAATGATACCCACCCGACCGTAGCTGTTCCGGAGCTGATGCGAATTCTTATGGATGTGGAAGGCCTTGGCTGGGATGAGGCATGGGAGATTACGACAAAGACCTGTGCATACACCAACCATACGATTATGGCAGAGGCACTTGAAAAATGGCCGGTTGACCTGTTCTCCAGACTTCTTCCGCGTATCTATCAGATCGTAGAAGAGATCAACCGCCGCTTCCTGATCCAGGTAAGAGAGCAGTACCCGGGTGATGAGGAAAAAGTCCGCCAGATGGCAGTGATCTATGACGGACAGGTTCATATGGCTCGTCTGGCTATCGTAGGCGGATATTCTGTCAACGGTGTTGCAAAGCTTCATACCGAGATCCTGAAAAAACAGACCTTAAAAGACTTCTACGAGATGACTCCGGAGAAGTTCAACAATAAGACGAACGGTATTACACAGCGTCGTTTCCTGCTTCACGGAAATCCGCTTCTGGCTGACTGGGTAACTGAGTATGCCGGAAATGGCTGGATTACTGACCTTCCGAAGATCGAAAAGATCGCTGAGCTTGCAGATGATACACAGGCACAGAAGGAATTTATGGAGATTAAATACAAAAATAAAGTTCGCCTGGCAAAATACATCAAAGAGCATAACGGCATTGATGTAGATCCGAACTCCATTTTTGATGTTCAGGTAAAGCGTCTGCATGAGTACAAACGCCAGTTTATGAACATTCTTCATATCATGTATCTGTATGACCGTCTGAAAAAGAACCCGGATATGCCGTTCTACCCAAGAACCTTTATCTTTGGAGCGAAAGCTTCCGCAGGCTATGAGCGTGCAAAAGCAATCATCAAACTGATCAATTCCGTTGGGGATGTCGTAAATAACGATCCGACCATCAAAGGAAAGATCAAAGTTGTATTTATCGAGGATTATCGTGTCAGCAACGCAGAGCTGATCTTTGCAGCTGCCGATGTTTCCGAGCAGATTTCCACCGCAAGTAAAGAGGCTTCCGGTACCGGTAACATGAAGTTCATGCTGAACGGTGCCCTGACTCTTGGAACCATGGACGGTGCAAACGTAGAGATTGTTGAGGAAGTTGGAAAGGAGAACGCCTTTATCTTCGGACTTTCCGCAGATCAGGTTATCGAATATGAGAACAACTACACCTACGATCCGATGAGCTACTTCATCCACGATCAGGACATCCACAACGTAGTGATGGATCTGATCAGCGGAAGATACTCAAACGGCGACACCATGATGTTCCGTGATCTGTATGACTCTCTGCTCACACCGAAGAATGCTCCGCGCCCGGATATGTACTTTACCCTGGCAGACTTCAAGTCCTATGCGGCAGCACAGGAGCGTGTTGAGGATAAATACAGAAATACTTCTGCATGGGCAAGAAGCGCGATCCTGAATACCGCACACAGCGGCAAATTCACATCCGACCGTACCATCCAGCAGTATGTAGATGATATCTGGCATCTGGACAAGATTACTGTCAGAAAGTAATCGGAATCAAATATAAGTAGTTAGGGGACACCTGCTTTTCCGGGAAAAACCGGAGGGGCGGGTGTTCTTTTTTTAATGCCCGCTGGAAGGATTTGCATCCCGAAAAATGCCTGCAAAACAGGCATTCTTTTGACATTCTACGGGGAGTGTGGTACACTGTTCGTGTCTATGAACTAAAACAATCTGAAATGTATTGAGGTGAAAAGATTGGATAAAGCTGAATATCAAAGCCGGCTGGAAGAGCTGAACAGTCTGGTAAAAAAAGAGGACTATGAGGGGGCACTTGCAGTTGTAGAAGCCGTTGACTGGCGGCGTGTCAAGAGTCTGCGCACGCTCGGCATGGTAGCGGATGTCTATGAGGCGAACAAACGATATCCGGAGGCGAAGAAGATTCTGCTGATGGCGTATGACCGTTCCTCCATCGGAAAGGGCATTCTGTACCGCCTGGTAGAGGTCTCCGTAAAAATGAAAGACTTTGATGAGGCGATTGACTTTTACAACGAGTTTGAAGCAGTCGCACGTCACGATAATTCCCGGTATCTGCTGAAATACAAGATTTTAAGAGGACAGAAAGCGCCGCTTGAGGAGCAGATTTCCCTTCTGGAGGAATACAAAGAGCGGGAATTTACCGAGAGATGGGCATATGAACTGGCAAACCTTTACAGCAAAGCCGGAGAGACGCAGAAATGCATCGATGCCTGTGATGAGCTGATCCTGTGGTTCAGCGAGGGCAAATATGTGACAAAGGCAATGGATCTGAAAATGAAGTACGAGCCGCTGTCACCGTCCCAGCAGATCAAATACGAGCATCGTTTTGACTACAAAAAGAATGAAGAGCCGTCCGAGGATCCGGAAGCACTTGAAGTGCGGTTAGCCGGAGAGAGCGGAGCCGGTGAAATGGCTGCGACGAAAGAGCCGGCAGAGACGCCGGAAGTAAAACCGGTAAACGGCGGTGTGATGAGCCAGTATGTGGCCGGTGAAGAAGAAAAAGAAGCCGGTTCGCCGTACGAAGCATATGAGAAAACACAGCAGGCCGAGGCAGATGCAGAGCAGGTGCAGGAGTACGAAGCACTGCAGCAGACAGAGGAGCCGATCGAGGAGATTCCGGAAGAGCAGGCGTATGCAGACAGCACGCCGACGTACCTTGGAAATACGATCGATCTTCACGCAGAGCTTGCAAAGAGCATCCGCGATGTCTTCTCCTTCCGCGGAAAGAAACAGGAAGAGACGGCAGTCGAGGAAGAGACAAGCGAAGAGCCGGTACAGTACGAAGTAAAAGATCTGGAGCCGGAGCAGCTTGATGTAAACGTAGAGGTATCCCCGGATGCCAACACGACGATCAAGACAAGACCGCAGCCAAAACCGAAGGAAAAAGCCGAGCCGGTAATGCCGAAAGCACCGAAGCCGGAGAAGAAATACGAAGAGCCGGACCTCGAAGCACTGTTCCAGGAGACCGCAGCAAACCTGTCGGAGGAAGCTGCGGAGGAAGAAGCAGAAGAGCCAGTGGAACCGGCAGCAGAAGCCGAAACCGCAGAGCAGCCGATGGATCCGGAGTCCGAGGCAGAGGCACGGGAAGCGGCAGAGGAGCCGCAGGCGGAAGCTGAGCCGGAAGAAGCAGCAGAACCGGCAGATGAAGCTGAGGCCGAAGGGGTCACAGAACCGGCAGCCGAGACTGAGATCGAAGAAGCAGAAGTTACAGAACCAGCAGTGGAAGCTGAGACAGAAGCAGACGAGGAGCCGCAGGCGGAAGCCGAAATCGAGGAAATTGTGGAACCGGCGGAGACGCCGTCCATGGATGCAACGGTTGTCATCACGGATCTGAAACCGGCAGAGGAGACACGGCCGACCATCGATTTTAGTGAGCTTCAGGCAGCGCTGAACGCAGAAGTGCAGGAAACTGAAAAAGTATCGGAAATCGAACTGCCGGACGAGCTGGAAACTGCGGAAGCAGAACCTGCTGACGAGCCGGAAAGCGAAACAGAGCCGGAAACCCCGGCCGAGACTGAGCCAGCCGATCCGTTTGAGCCGGCAGGAACCCAGCCGATCGAGATTACCCCGGAGGAAATCGAAATCGAAGTTCCGACCGAGCCAAAGCGTGAGCGCGTATCCGATGCGACGATCAACATGAGCATCGAAAAAACAACGGATGCCACCGTTCAGCTGATACGCGACAACATTCCGGAAGGAACTGTTGCGAAATCGATTGAAGAGGTGCTCCGCGAGGAGACGCCGGAGGAGGCAAGACTCCGCATCCTGAACGACACCCAGCCGGATAAGCTGAGTGATGAGCAGAAAGCGCTGTTTACTTACTTTGCGAAAGTTCCAGGCATGGATATCCAGATTCTGGATGCAATGCATGGTGTTTATCATTACGCAGGCGACCGTACTTCCCGTCATGGAAACATTGCCATTATGGGCGGATACGGTACTGGAAAAACGAAGCTGTCGGAGGATCTCGTCCGTGCAATCTGTGCTGACTTAAAACTTCCGGCAACGAAGATGGCCCGTCTGGATGCATCTGTTCTGAATAAAAAGGACTGTGCGCAGATTGTTTCAAAGCTGGCGGGAGGTTTCCTCCTGATCGAGCGTGCCGGTCTGATGTACCCGGAGACGATCGAGAAGCTGTCGCAGGCAATGGATTTCCGTACCGACAGTCTGGTTCTGATCATCGAGGATGAGAAGGTCAGCATGAGAGGTCTTCTGCGGAATTACCCTGATTTTGCGAAGAAGTTTGAGACGGTCATTTCGATTCCTGTTTTCACGAACGACGAGCTGGTTACGTTTGCCCGCACGTATGCGCGTGAGAATGGATACAAGATGGACGAGATGGGTGTGCTTGCTCTGTATACACAGATTGGCAACAATCAGAAGGAGGGCGAGCCGATGACGATTTCACAGGTCAAAGATATGGTGGATCGTGCCATCGCCCATGCAGAAAAGGGAACCCGTAAATTCGGAAGACGCATGTCCAGAAAGCATACCGATGCGGACGACCGCGTGATTCTTTACGAGAAAGACTTTGAGTTCTAAATACATGGAGAATTTATGGAGAAAGTAAAACCGTGGCTCGGGGAGCCGCAGAATACAATAGCCGTACTGCAGAAGTACGGCTTTGTATTTCAGAAAAAGTATGGTCAGAATTTTCTGATCGATCCACATGTGCTGGATAAGATTGTAGCCGCTGCAGGTATCGGACCGGACGATTTTGTTGTGGAAATCGGACCTGGTATCGGTACGCTGACGCAGTATCTTGCGTATGCTGCGCGGAGTGTGTGTGCGGTGGAAATTGACAAGAATCTGATCCCGATTCTGGAGGATACGCTGTCGGATTATGATAATGTTGAGGTTATCAACAATGATGTTTTGAAGGTGGATCTGGCGGCGCTGGCGAAGGAGAAGAACAACGGACGGCCGATCAAGGTTGTGGCGAATCTTCCGTATTATATTACGACGCCGATTATTATGGGATTATTTGAGAATCATGTGCCGGTGGATTCGATTACGGTTATGGTTCAGAAGGAGGTTGCGGACCGGATGCAGACGGGGCCGGGATCGAAGGATTACGGGGCACTGTCGCTGGCGGTGCAGTATTATGCGGAGCCGTATATTGTGGCGAATGTGCCGCCGAACTGTTTTATGCCGCGGCCGAAGGTTGGAAGTGCGGTGATCCGGCTGACGCGTCATGAGGTGATGCCGGTGGAGACGAAGGATGAGAAGTTGATGTTCTCCATTATTCGGGCGTCGTTTAATCAGAGACGGAAGACTCTGGCGAACGGACTGAAAAATTCGGAGCTGCTGCATTTTTCGAAAGAGGAGATTGAGGCTGCAATCACAGCCTGCGGCTGGCCGCTTACGATTCGTGGGGAGGCATTGAATTTACAGGAGTTTGCGCGGTTGACGGATGAATTGTATAAATAGAGGGGACGCCTCACCGCCGCCCGTCCGCCCTTGCGTGATGCGCATGGCAGCGGGGGAAAAGGGCATGAAAAAAAAGCACCGTTGGCGAAACAGTGCTTTCTTTCATTTTTATTTTTAAAGGAAGGAGAGCCGATTTTCTAATCGGCAATATGAAAAAGAAAATTGTGTAAATAATGTTGGCATTCATTATTTATGCTTTTAGTATACGGGTAAATTATGTTGAAAGCGTGTTCATGTTGTAAAAAAATCATGAACAAATTGTGACTATTCAGAGCCATGCGAAATTTCAGAACAAATTGCGAATCATGCTTGCATGAATGAGCACTTTTTTCTGAAATTTCATATGGCGAGAAGCCACATCAAGATGCAGCGCAGTGAAATCGAGATGGGGCTCTGAATAGGGACTTATTTCTGAGTTGTGTTCGTAATTCATGTTTCTATAGCAATCCCCGAAAATAATGCAAAAAATTCAGCACCGCAGAGCGTGAATTACTGCGTCACAGATTTTCGTCGTACCCCGGTACGCCTTCAAATCTGTTCCTTGCAATTCGCGCTCTGCAGCACTGCCTTTTTTGCATTATTTTCGGGTCTTGCTATAGGTTACAGGTCCAGCAGCTTAAAGGTGGAAATTCCGAGGAAGTTCCGGGAGCAGAGGCTGATTCCGCCCATGAGGACGGAGACATCCTGCAGGTGAGCCGGGAGGACGTGGAGGTACCAGCGGAGGCGGTTCTGGATTCCGGAGGTGATTTCGTCGATCAGACCTGGGATGTAGTTGGTGAAGGAGCTGTTGATGACGATGACGTCCGGGTTGAAGGTGTGGAGAACCGTGTTCAGGCTGATTCCGATGTAGTGGGTGAAATCCTGCATTACTTTGCGGGCGTTGGGGTTGCCTTCCTGGTAATACTGGATGAAGCGTTCGATGGAGACGTTTTCTAAGCCTTCGGCGGCGGCAAAATCGTTCAGGACGGCGGCTTCGGAGATGTACTGTTCGAGGCAGCCGTGGTTGCCGCAGGGGCAGGGCCGGCCATCGGGGAAGAGGATGGTGTGGCCGAATTCGCCGGCGTAGCCGTTCTGGCCGGTGTAGAGTTCGCCGTCAATGAGGATTCCCATGCCGACGCCTTCGTGGATGTTCAGGAAGATCATATTTTTAAAGTGCTTTGCGCAGGCGGCTTCGCCGATGACGGAGAGGTTGGCTTCATTTTCTACGATGACAGGGACCTGAAATTCTTCTTCGAGGTAGTTTTTCAGGTTGGAGTGTTTCAGATCGTAGTAGGGTGTGAATAAAACGAGGTCGTCGCAGACGACGCCGTAGATTCCGATGGAGATTCCGACGAGGCCGCACGGGGTCTTGGGGAGGTCGGATTTGGTTTTGTGGAGGAGGGAAATCAGGTATTCCTCCAGGGAGAGGGATGGATCAATCGGGTATTCTCTTACAGTACATGATTTTCCCTTCAGATCTCCGGTGAGAATGGTGATCTTTTTTACGCCGAGATCGACGGCGATGATGGAACCGTAGCGATTATTAAAAGTAAGCAGAATCGGTTTTCGACCCATGGAAGTTTTTTCGGCGCTGCCGAGTTCTATGACGAGCTGGCGGTCGAGCAGTTCCTGGACGATGGTGGATACGGTTGCTTTTGTCAGCTGCAGCATTTTCGCCAGATCTGCGCGGGAAAGCGGCGGATGGTTGGCGATTGCCTCGAGAACCAGGGCGCGGTTCATGTCTCGTATATATTCCTGATTTCCGGTACTCATAAAAAATCCTCCATTCTGCCGCATTGGCTGTACATCAATCTTAACATAAATGAGAGAGAAATGACAGGGAAAATCGGGGATGGGCAATACGAATAGAAAAATTAACGGAGAAAAACGATTTCTAGACAGAGTAGAGAGTAAGGGACAGAATTAGAAATAAAATATGTGATAAATACACAAAGAAAGCATAAAATAATTCTAAAAAATGTACAGATTCACAGAAGATTCACTGCGCGTTCATAATCTGTTCATAATTAATTGGTATAGTTATCCCAGTTCCAAAGGAACAGCGTGTATGCAATCACTACACAATTAAGATTTTTTCATAATAATAGCCCAGGCGCCGAGAGGTTCCTGGGCACTCCTCGTTTTTGGGGAATTTTTGATCTTGGGACAGACGGAAATCTGTGTAGACAGGGTAGTGATCTTTTTCTTGACTTTTGCGAGAAGCAGCCTTATAGTATAAATATAATAACAATTATTGTTATCGAAAGATACGAAAGGAAAAAAACTATGTCAACACTCAAGTATAGCAGACAAAGAGAAAGCATCAAAGTCTGCCTTCAGGGGCGAAAGGATCACCCGACCGCAGATATGCTCTATACCGATGTACGGAAAGAATTTCCCAATATCAGTCTTGGCACAGTATATCGGAACCTGTCTCTTCTTTCTGAATTAGGAGAGATCAAGCGTCTTACAACAGGAGATGGCCCGGACCGGTTCGATGGAGATACTTCCACGCATCACCATTTCATTTGCAGAAAATGTCACTGCGTGACAGACCTTACAATGCGTGACATCAGCGAAATCAAGAACGTAGCAGCGGAAAATTTCAGAGGTACGATCGAAGATTACTCTGTGAATTTTTACGGCATCTGCGAGAACTGTAAAAATCACCCGGGGAACGTATAGCATCCCCAGGAAGAAAGTAAAAATTAAAAATAGGCATTGACAAAAAGGGAAGCTTATGCTAAAGTAATATAAGTAACAGTTACTAATATTAAAAATAAAAAACTGTTATAAAACACAAAACTGGAAATCATAAAATTAAATACACAACAAAAAGAAAGGAAAGAAAGACTATGAAAAAATTTGTATGCAGCGTATGTGGATATGTTTATGAAGGAGCAGAAGCACCGGAAGTCTGTCCGATCTGTAAAGCACCGAAAGAGAAATTTATTGAGCAGGGCGAGGATCTGACCTGGGCAGCAGAGCACGTAGTTGGTGTAGCATCCGATGTTCCGGAAGATATCAAAAAAGATCTGAGAGCCAATTTCGAGGGTGAGTGCTCCGAGGTTGGTATGTACCTGGCAATGTCCAGAGTAGCATTCCGCGAGGGATATCCGGAAGTAGGTCTGTACTATGAAAAAGCAGCTTACGAAGAAGCAGAGCACGCAGCAAAATTCGCAGAGCTTCTCGGCGAAGTTGTAACCGACAGCACCAAGAAAAACCTGCAGATGCGTGTAGAGGCAGAGAACGGAGCAACCGCTGGCAAAACAGATCTTGCAAAACGTGCCAAAGCCCTGAATCTTGATGCAATCCATGACACCGTGCATGAGATGGCAAGAGACGAAGCTAGACACGGAAAAGCATTCGCTGGTCTGCTGGCTAGATATTTCGGTAAATAAAAAATTTTTAGTAGAATAAATTTATTGAAGAGAGAATGGAGAAATCTGTTCTCTCTTTTTGTGCGTTTTTTCTGCATTTCCTATGTCTTTTTCGTGTACAGCTGTCTTTTTGATAAATCCCAAGGAAGAAAATGTGCTTTTAATTTTAAATGAAGAGCAGTGCGAACAGGATGTTTGCAACACAAAATGTCGGCAAATAATACCGATTTAATGCCGGAAATAATACGGTGCATGGGACATTAAGTAAAGAAAAGCTGATAAGCTGGGATTTTTATGATTTATTCACAGCTTATCAGCTAATACACATCAATTATTGAGACAGTTGTATATTGAACAGTGTTGAGAAAACATAATAGAGTAATCTGATTTTATTCTTCTATTCGTTTTTTGTCATAGCAGATAAAGGTATAAGTTCCATTATCTGCGAGAGGATGTGTTTCGCCAGAAAAAACAAAATTGCGATCCGTAACATTTCCAGAACGAATATCCTGACATACTTTGAGCACATCTTCTAAAGTGTTTGGCTTGGAATCTCCATTTCCATGTGAGATCAGGACTCGGTCATATTTTCCGGCAATTTTTTTCTGTAGCGCTCGTAAATTTTTTTCATAGGAAGCAAGTCCCGTGGAAAATTTGTCAAACAGGAATAAAAATGGATTGCAGGCATCACCGAGAAGAATTGTCCGCTCCTCCGGAATCAGCATGACAACACTGCCCAGGGTATGACCGGGTAATTCATAAATAACAACATGAATTTCACCAAGCTCAAAAACATCACCTTCCTGCAGATTATGAAATTTTTCAAATGGAGCAGATGGTATCATATCTGTTTCTTTGATAAGCCCTTTTTCAGGACACAATCCTTTCGCGCCTTCCAGACGGAAGCCTTTTTCAGAATGAAGCTGATATACGGATTTATCCTTATGATTCAGATAAATTTCTTCAAATTCATTGGCGCCCATGGCGTGATCTACATGACCATGGGTTATCAGGACTTTTAATGGCTTGTTAGTCAGGTTATGGATACAGTCTTTTAAACTATAGAATCCGCATCCAGTGTCGATTAGGACAGCTGCTTTGCTACCTTCAATCAGATACATAAATTCTGTGCAGAATCCATGAATTCTTGTAATGTGTTCTGAAATTTTTTCAGTTTTAAATTGCATAGTAGAACCCCCATTCTTTTTGCTTTAAATCTAAGTATAGCATAGAAATTAGTTGAAAAGTTGTTGAAAAACAGCAAAAACATAGGAATAAATTTATAAAAACACAGCATAGAAAATGTGTATATGTCAAAAAACACAAAAAAATATAAAAACAAGATCAAAAATATCATATAAAACAAAAAGCATATTTGATATACTGAGATTATTCAAAATCATATGAGTTTGTAGAAACTGAAATTTGCAAATTTAAAAGGGAGAATTCTTATTGTCTAATATCAGACAGGGTTTTAAAGGAGGTTTTTATGAAACGAAAAATAATATCAGTGATGCTAACGGGCACTATGATCGCAGGAATGCTTACAGGCTGCGGTTCAGACAGTAGCAGTAAAAGCAGTTCAAGTGTAATTTCCGGGTCGTCAGAAACTGAAACGGAGACTACAGAAGCAGACGAAAGTGATGATAAGACACCAGTCACATTTGAATATTTCAATGCAGACGGCAAAAATGGAAATTGGGATAATCCGGTAGCAAAAGCGATTACAGAGGCGACTGGTGTTACGTTGGATGTCAGCTATCCGGTTGCATCGCAAGGAGATGCAAAAGAGGATGTTGCGTTGATGATTGCAAATGATGAATATCCGGATCTGATTTATGCAAAATCAAATGCAACGGATCTGTATGCAGCCGGTGCCTTAATTGATATGACAGATCTGATTGAAAAATATGGACCCAATATAAAAAAAATGTACGGAGATGAGCTGGAAAAATTACAGTGGAGTAAAGATGATCCGGGAATTTATCAGCTTTCTTATGCGGGTGTAAATCAGAAAACACTGACAACAGGAGGAACCTGCCAGATCCAGTGGGCTGCACTGAAAGAGAATGATTACAAATATCCAAAAACAATAGATGAATATGAAAAAATGATCAAGAGCTATTTGGCAGCTCATCCAAAGACAGAAGATGGTTTGGATATGATTGGAATTACTATGAGTGCATCAGACTGGCATTGGCTGATTACACTGAGTAACCCGGCAGGCTTTATCGCAGATGCAGCGCCGGATAATGGACAGTGGCTGATTGATGATGACTATACAGTACATTTAAAAACGGTTACGCCGGAAGAAAAAGAGTATTTTAGATGGTTATGCCGTATGTACAATGAAGGAATTCTGGATCCGAATTTTGCAACACAGACGGATGATGACTATATTGCAAAAGTTGCCAGCGGCCGTGTTGTTGCCTTGACAGATTCAGAATGGCACTATAGTCAGTGTGAAACAGCATTGATGGCTGATGGAAAAGTAGATCAGACATATGTTGGACTGCCGGTAACCTTAAGAGAGGATCAGGTCTGCAAATCTCTTTTGTATCAGGGAACAACGGTCGGATATGGAATGGCAATTACAAAAAGCTGTGAGGACCCAGTTCGTGCAATCAAATTCATGGATTATCTGTGCTCGGATGAAGGACAGATTTTATATCATTGGGGAATTGAAGGAGAAAATTATTTCCTGGACGAAAATGGAAAGCCGTATCGTACCGATGAAGAAGTTGCCAAAGCACAGTCAGATCCAGACTATCATAAGAACACAGGTATTGATAACTATACTGGATTTCCAATCTATGGAGCAGGTTCTTACACTGAGGACGGATTCCCGTATACTCCAACGACGAAAGAATCTGTGATTGCAAATTATAACGAAGCGGAAAAAGCCGGATGCGAGGCAATGGGAATCGAAATGCTGACAGATATGTTTCCGCAGCCAGAAGAATTTGAGCTTCTTCCATATTCTGCACTCTGGGCATATCAGCAGCCACAGGAGCTGACCGAGCAGCAGAATACAATTTCGGATATTACTTGGCCAGGGCTGATAAAATGTGTTTCGGGTACAGAAGAGGAATTTGACGCAAATTGGGACAACATGGTAAACGAACTGGAAGAAAATGGTCTGGCGGATACAGAGAAGGCTGTTACTGAATTCCTTGCTACGAAACTTGTGAATACTGATAAATGAAAAATCTAAATTTCCCGGCTATACTGGGAAGAATAGAGTAGTTGAAAACGTTGATGATTGCAATAAAAACGCCAAACTTCTATGCAGCAATGAAGTTGATACTGCAAGCTAAATTTACGTATAGAACAGGTACGAATCTTACATACAAGTCGCTGTATACCAGTGAACTGTAATCAGCTTTAGTCCGCGATTATGATAGCCTGGTTGATTTTTTACTTGAAGTGAGTATAATTAGGTAAGAACAGAAATGTTCTCGATGTAAGAGCATCGTTAAAAGTTGGGCTGCAGATGGAGCAGGGTAAACTTCCATCTCATTAGATGTCTTAACTGGGCATCGAGCCTGACAGCTTGGATAAAGCTGTAGTCCACGTGGGGGACTTAATGATTTCCATGCCGTTAAAGGTATCTTAACTGGATACCGAGGCTGACAACCAGCAGAAAACTCTTTACAAAAGATGTTCTTAGAGGAGTGTGGTTAAGTATCACACTCCTCGTTACATATGAGATATGGATAGTAAAAAAGAAAGGGATTTCAATATGGAAAAACAGACAGGCTGTGTCCACATCTACTGTGGGGATGGAAAAGGAAAGACGACTTGTGGCATGGGACTCTGCACGCGTGCGGCAGGGTATGGATACCGTGTTTTGATTTATCAGTTTATGAAAGATAACAGCACGAGCGAGCGGAAGGTGCTCTTACTGTCGCCGAATGTGACGTTTGTGCCGGGGCAGGACAAGATAAAATTTTCGTTTCTGATGACACCGGAGGAGAAGGCAGAGCAGAAACGGTATTATGAAGAGCAGTTTCAGAAAGTGACAGAAAAAGCAGTTCAGGAAGAATACGATGTACTGTTTCTGGACGAGCTGGTTTATACGATTGGAAGCAAACTGTTTGATGAGCAGCTCCTTCTGGATTTTCTGGATCACAAGCCGGAGAAGCTGGAAGTGATTCTGACCGGGCAGGGACCGTCGGAGGCGCTGATTGAGCGGGCGGACTATGTTTCGGAGCTGAAAAAAATCAAGCATCCGTTTGACAAGGGTCTTGCGGCAAGAGATGGAATCGAGCGGTAACGCTGAAAAAACAAGAAAAAAGATACTGTTTTGCGGGGAAGATGATTCCATGCAGAACAGTATCTTTTTCTTGATTTTACGGGCAATGAACCAAAATCTGTGATGGAACAAGTTTTTGGTGATTGCCGCGATAACCTGAGAAGTATCTGGAAGCCGCTGTAAGACAGAAAATAACGTTATTATTTCGCACCGCGATCCGCAATCATCTTCGTAGATTTCTTCACGCAGTACAGACATGTCGGTGCGATATAGCAGCAGGCGGCGAGCCATGCAGCCTGGTCCGCAAAGCAGATTGCGGTGAAGCCAAACGCACCGACAAATCCCAGGCAGACAATCGTTCGTGCCAGCATCTCCATTACGCCGGAGAAAACGGCTCTTCCCGAGTAGCCAAGTCCCTGCGTTACCATACGGCAGACATTCAAAATACCAAGCATCCAGTAGAAAAATCCGAGGCAGCGCAGATATTTTGCCGAAGCGTTGATTGCTTCGAAAGCAGAGCTGACAATAAAGAGCTTTGTCAGCGGCAGTCCGAACAGAATCATGATGACACCCGCAAACGCACCATAGCCGACACCGACAAGCACACCCTGGCGGAGTCCCTGATGGATTCGCTTTGCCTGGCCTGCTCCGAGATTCTGACTGCAGAAAACGGAAGCCGCGGTACTGATCGCATCAAACGGGCACATCATAAACTGTTTGATTTTCATAGCAGCTGTGAACGCCGAAACATAAACACTGCCAAGTCCATTATTCGCTGACTGCATTACCATACTGCCGATCGCCGTGATCGAAAACTGCAGTCCCGTCGGAATGCCCATTGCGAGGAGTTCCTGCGCGGCATCCTTTCGCAGAGTGCGGTTTTCTTTTGTCGGAAGCAGGAGCTTTACCTTACGGGAAATAAAAAACAGACATAAGAGTCCGCTGATCGCCTGGGCGGAAATCGTCGCAATCGCCGCGCCTGCGCATCCCAGATGCAGAATGACAATACAGAACAGGTCGAGGAAAATATTCAGAATTGCCGAAAATGCCAGAAACAGAAACGGTGTGCGGCTGTCCCCGACGGCACGCAGGATGCTGGAAAGATAATTGTACAGAATCGAAAACGGAATCCCGAGGAAAATCACAAGCTGATATGCGTAAGCATCCGCGAAAATATCGGATGGAACCGACAGCAGGTGCAGAATCGGTGCACAGAGTAAACTGCAAAGTGTGGTCAGAATGGCCGCAATCAGGACAGCAAGTGCAGCACCATTAAAAATATAATCGCGCATTTTATCAAGCTTTCCGGCACCGAAATACTTTGCAACCGGAACACTGAATCCCGTGCAGCTTCCCATACAGAAGCCGAGCACCAGAAACTGTACACTGCTGCTTGCACCGACGCTGGCGAGCGCTTCCGGGCCAAGCGTCTGGCCGACGATCGCCGCATCAATGATGTTATACGTCTGCTGCAGCAGATTTCCAATGAGAAGCGGAAAGGCAAACTGAAGCATCAGCTTCATCGGATTTCCCTTCACCATAGATGTTGCCATAAAAACCGCCTCCCCTGCTTAATATGCACGTGAATTATAAACGAGTGCCGTCTTATTCAGGTTCTGAATCATGAAATAGTCGGCAACGAGCTGGCCGATGCCGCCGGTCAGGTAGCCGAGCAGCGTCCACAGAAGAATGGCGGAACCGTTTTCCTCAATCATCACACCGTAGCGGTCGTAGGATTCGCGGTACATGCGGTTCGCCTGTTTGTAACGCCAGTAAACGCCGTAAATTCCACAGGTAACCCAGGACAGAAGCAGCACGATAATGTAGTTTGGGCTGTCTTCGCCGTCACCGTAAAAGATGGTGTTCAGGTCTTCCACATAAACATACCAGAAGTAGATCGAGTAGAGTCCGCAGGTGACAATCGAAAGCAGAAAATAGACCCAGAAACTGCGGTTGTCTTTTACATTCATTTGTAAATACCCCCTTTAATTAAGATAGAACCATTGTAGCACGCGCCCGAGAGAGGGGTCAATAGAAAGGAGCGGGTCGTGGTAATAAATGCGCCAGGCATAAACGGCGAGAAGCAGCACGACAAGCACCGTAATGATCCCCTTTTTAAAATGCCGAAGTCCCGCCGTCTGTTCCGGCCCGAAGAAGAGCCAGACACCTGCGGGCAGCACGGCATAGACGAGCGGATGCATCCGAAATGCCGCCCGAAAATGACCGGAGAGCATTAACAGTACCGCGCGGCTCATTCCGCAGCCCGGGCAGGAAATGCCGGTGGAAAACCGGATCGGGCAGCCGATGCCTGTGAGGGTGATGAAGGCGACGTAAACGCCGAGGAGCAGGCAGAAGAAAAAGAAATCGCGGCAGCGTTTCTTCAGAAAAGAAAGATACGCGCTGCCGCGGCCGGGATCACGTTTCATGGAGTTTGGTGACGGCGTATTCATATAAAGCCTCCTTGCGCTCGCTGTCGGTCGTGAGAAAATGCGAGTAGAGAACGTCGATCATCACGAGGATCGGGAACTGCGGAGAGATCGCGCCGCCGTTCTTCAGATGCTCCTTGACTGCAAGCAGCAGCACCTCATCGCAGAAGGCATCGTAATCGCTCGAACTGCGGGAGGTAAAGAGAATCGTCGAGGCCCCCTTTTCCTTTGCAGCGCCGAGTGCCCGCAGCACCTCCGGCGTCCGTCCGCTGACGGTGATGCCGATCGCCGCACAGCTCTCATCAAGCAGAACCGCGTTCATTTTCATGATGTGAATATCGGTAATCGCTTCAATATCCACGCCCGCAAGCATAAATCGCAGCTTCATCTCCTGCGCAGAAAGTCCCGAGCTTCCCAGACCGTAAACATACACCCGACGCTTCGAAGCGAGAATATGGCAGATGCGGTCAATCTGCGCGCGGTCGGCGAGCGAGTAGCTTTTATTCAGCAGCTCCTGATACGTATTCAGCACCTGTTTGATGTGATCGTCCGTGCCAGGCAGTGCGGCGTTTAGACCTTCCTGGTAACGGTAGACAAATTCGCGGTAGCCCGTGTAGCCGCATTTTTTCGCAAAGCGGGAGAGCGAAGCCTCCGAAACATAGAGCAGTTCCGAAACGTGGCGCGCGGACAGATCCGACTCGTCGGTATTATGAATAAAAAAATCTGCTACCGTCCGTTCCAGGGGAGTGAACGAGGGATAGACAGACTCAATGACAGGAATAATCGATTTTTCAAAGTGTTCCATGGAACGTAAGTCCTCCTGGTATCTGTAAATATCTGAAAAAAATTCAGATCAGTTCTTGCTTTATTGTATCATAGGCAGAGTGGTGAATCAACTTTCAATTGTGTGTGAATTGCACGGGAAAGCGGGCGGAAAAATGGAAAGAACTTTAATAACGTGAAAATAATTTCTAAAATATAAAAATAGTTGAAAATAAAATCAACATAAATTATAATCAGAACAGATCAAAGAAAGAAGGCAAGACAATGATTATCAAAAACGGACGTGTATTTCAGGAAGACGGAACGTTTGCGGAAAAAGATCTTTATATAGAAGGAAAACGTTTCGTTTCCACAAAAGAAGAAGTGATCGATCAGGAAGTGATCGATGCGAAAGGCATGATGGTTCTGCCGGGACTGGTTGACGTACACAGCCACGGCGCTGCCGGACATGATTTTTCAGACGGAGACGTGGAAGGTTTAAAAGAGATCCTGCGCTACGAGAAAGCGCACGGCATCACCTCTTACTGCCCGACATCCATGACACTGCCAAAAGACGATCTGCTGAAAATCTTCGGAACCATCGAAGCAATCAAAGATGAGCCGGAAGCAGAAGTGATCGCTGGCGTCAACATGGAAGGACCGTTCATCGATCCGATCAAAAAAGGCGCACAGGCAGAGGAGAACATCGTGGCTCCGAACACTGAGTTCTTCCGCGCATGCAATGCGGCGAGCGGCGGAAAAATCCGTCTCGTAACCCTGGCCCCGAATATGCCTGGTTCACTGGAATTTATCAAAGAGGTTTCCGATGAAGTCATGGTTTCCATCGGCCATACGACAGCAGATTATGACACCGCGCTGGCTGCCATGAAAGCAGGAGCACACCATGTCACCCATCTGTACAACGCCATGCCGCCGTTCGCACACCGTAACCCTGGTGTCATCGGCGCCGCATTCGACGATCCGGAGTGCCGCATGGAGCTGATCTGTGACGGCTATCACATTCACGGTGCGGTTGTCCGCGCGACCTTCTCCATGATGGGAAGTGAGCGCATGGTTCTCATCAGCGATTCCATGATGGCAACGGGAATGCCGAACGGAACGTATTCTCTCGGGGGACAGGCTGTCTGGATGAAAGACGGAAAAGCAACACTGACTGACGGTGAGACGATCGCGGGTTCCGCTACGAACCTGTACGACTGCATGAGAAAAGCAGTTTCGTTTGATATTCCGCTGGCAGATGCCATTTTTGCGGCAACAAGAAATCCGGCACAGAGCATCGGTATCTACGATGAAGTAGGATCCATTGCACCGGGCAAAAAAGCGCATGTACTTCTGGTGGACGACGAACTGAACCTGAAACAGGTTATTATATAGAAGAAATTTGGAGGAAAAACAAATGTTATTAATTGAAGCAAAAGATTACAATGATATGAGCAGAAAAGCAGCAAATATCATCTCCGCGCAGGTGATCATGAAACCACACGCAGTGCTCGGCCTTGCAACCGGATCTACCCCGGTCGGCGCTTACAAACAGCTCGTTGAGTGGTACAACAAAGGCGACCTTGATTTCGCAAATGTCACCAGCGTAAACCTGGACGAGTACAAAGGACTCTCTCCGGAGAATGATCAGAGCTATCGTTACTTCATGAACACCAACCTGTTCAATCATGTCAACATCAACAAAGAACGCACCTTCGTTCCGAACGGACTGGAGCCGGACAGCGAAAAAGCATGTGCAGCATACAACGAAACCATCCGCAGCGTCGGCGGCATTGACCTGCAGCTTCTTGGACTTGGAAACAACGGCCACATCGGATTCAACGAGCCGGGCGCAGCATTCGAGAAAGAGACACACTGCGTTGACCTGACCGAGAGCACCATTCAGGCAAATAAACGTTTCTTTGAAAAAGTAGAGGATGTTCCGACCCAGGCATACACCATGGGAATCAAGAACATCATGCAGGCAAGAAAAGTTCTGCTGATCGTCAGCGGCGAAGGAAAAGCAGAGATCCTCGACAAAGTTCTGTACGGACCGGTTACTCCGCAGGTTCCGGCTTCCATCCTGCAGCTTCACAACGATCTGACAGTTGTAGCAGATGAAGCAGCAATGTCTGTGATCAAAGCAAACCACAGATAATTGTTACGATGAATGAAAGGTCCGCCGAATGGGGAGAATATGAAAAAATCCCCGTACGGCGGGCTTTTTTGCGGTTTACAAATTGATGTAAATGTGTTAGCATAAAACCAGTGCATAAAAACAAAACACAGTGACGAAGAGAGTACATCTGCATGTGCGAATTTACAGAGAACACCCCCGAAAACCATTCCGGTTTTGCAGGCTGAGAGGGGAGGAGGAGCGGCAGATCGAACATGGCTTCCGAGAGGCGCACCGAACCGTGAGAACAACAATCTGAAACGGTAAGGCTGCGACAGGTTCCGCCTGTTACAGCGGAGAGGTATAGCACATGTACCTGCAGAGGTTTCTGCCGTGAGGCAGGGACGAAAAGAAGTGGTATCACGGGTAAACAAACCTGTCTTCTTCCGACTACAAGAGAGCGGAATAAGGCAGTTTTTTTATTTGAAAGGAGAAATGAAAGCAATGGAAAAAATCAGACCGAAATATTATATCACCACGGCGATTGCCTACACATCCGGCAAGCCGCACATCGGAAACACCTACGAGGTCGTACTCGCGGACAGCATCGCCCGCTTCAAACGTCAGCAGGGCTACGATGTATTCTTCCAGACCGGAACCGATGAGCATGGCCAGAAGATCGAGCTGAAAGCAGAAGAGGCAGGTATCACGCCAAAAGAATTCGTAGACAACGTATCCACCGAGATCAAGAGAATCTGGGATCTGATGAATACGTCCTACGACAAATTCATCCGTACCACCGACGCCGATCACGAGGCACAGGTACAGAAAATCTTCAAAAAACTGTACGATCAGGGAGATATCTACAAAGGATATTATGAAGGTCTTTACTGTACACCGTGTGAATCCTTCTTCACCGAGTCCCAGCTTGTAGACGGAAAATGCCCGGACTGCGGACGCCCGGTTACCCCGGCAAAAGAAGAGGCATATTTCTTCAAAATGAGCAAATATGCACCGAGACTGATCGATTATATCAACACCCATCCGGAGTTCATCCAGCCGGTTTCCAGAAAGAACGAGATGATGAACAACTTCCTTCTTCCGGGACTGCAGGATCTCTGTGTATCCAGAACCTCCTTCACCTGGGGAATCCCGGTATCCTTCGATCCGAAGCACGTTACCTACGTATGGCTGGACGCACTGACCAACTACATCACCGGAATCGGTTATGACTGTGACGGAAACAGCTCCGAGCAGTTCAACAAGCTGTGGCCGGCAGACCTGCATCTGATCGGAAAAGACATCATCCGTTTCCATACCATTTACTGGCCGATCTTCCTGATGGCACTCGAT
>OLVT01001288.1_pt1 | contig 22155 bp, 17 predicted proteins | sample 1673241 | NCBI WGS metagenome assembly OLVT01 (sample SAMEA3178936, study PRJEB25190) | human gut metagenome | biome: human gut; feature: human-associated habitat; material: faeces | place: Austria | collected 2013 | reverse complement strand
CACCAACATTACCAATAGAGTAGATATAGAAGTGCGGAACTGCTCCAACCAGGCGATCCGGCCAGTCGTTGCTGCACAATGCCACTTGTTTTCTGGGAGTAAATTCAAGACTTCCATGTGTACCGAAATGGATCAGTGCGTCAGCCTTGAAACCATGTTGCATCCATAGATAGGAAGCAATATAGGTATGAGGAGGTGCCATATTAGTGCCATGAATCACTTGGAAGGAGTTGCCACCACTTCCGGCTGCATTTTGTGGCATTAAGACTACATTCCCGAATTGCAGACGGGCAATACCCAATTTACCGTCGTTAGTCGCCATATAGTTGCCGGGGAATTCGCCGAAAGCATCCACCACTTCCTGATATTTTTCAGGGCGGAGTGACTCTTTCACCCAACTTTCATATTGATCTTTGGTGATAAGTTCGGGATGTCCTTTTTGCATAAAGTCATTAAAGGCTCCCTCTGCGTAAGAGTTGAACACAGCGCCTTGAGCCTGTATCATTTTACCCAGTTCTTCAGCATTTGCAGGCAGACCGGATATGTTGTATCCTTCCTGTTTCATGCGGACCAGAAGATTGTATAGGGAAGGAACCACCTCCATACCGGCAGCGGTCAATGCATTTTGCCCCGGACCTTTATAATAGTAGATAGCTACCTTCTTCTCGCTGTTCGGCTTAGTATTCAGATTCAAATAATTATTGATTGTGGATACGAAAGTCTTCAGGCGTTCGGGGACTGCATACGAATGGCGCAATCCTTCTTCATCCTCATATTGTGCAAAGAGAGCGAAAGGACGGATGGCACCGTCGATTTCCGGAGTCACGATGCTCTGTGACATAAATCCTCCTGCCATTCCCATCGGATCTTTCTCCCATTCATCTACCAGGCTGTTGATGGTGAGCGGAGCAAACAAGAGGATATTCTTAGCTTTCAGATAATCCACCGTTTTGTCTCCCATGCGTCCGTGTGCCATGTTGATGATTGCGTCTGGCTGCACTTCGTCAATAAATGACATGAATTTCGTCATTGACTGAACCGGATAAACATTGTAACCTTCTTTTTCAAGAGCCTCAATAAGTCCGGTGGCATCAGCCATTTGTCCGGTAATCATGATTTTACGTGCTCCTTCTTTATAAAGACGGTTGTCCTTCATGAATTTCTCATAATCTGCCACGGTGAGGAACTCCAGTTCATCATCCGGGTTGGTGAGTCCGGCGTGATAGAGCATGTCGCTGGGCCTTTCTGCCGGGTCTTCCACTTCCGGTATGGAAGAGATTTTACCGTCAATAGCTTTACGGATATAATTCAGCATATTCCGGTAGTTGGTCTTTCCTCCATTAGTCAGATAACCTCGTATCAGATTCTGTTGTACGCTGTCCAGATTACAAATGTTGTTGGCCGGGTTGGTAGCCATGGAAGTATATACAGGAATACCTTTGTCGGCAGCCTGTTGTATCTGTTGACGTTGTTCCTCGACGATACGCAGACCCATTCCGTTGATGAATACCATGTCGTAACCGGTCAGACGGTCGAGGTTGTCGAGCGATACTTCACTGAGTTTGATGGATGAATTGTCGTTGGCTTTCGATATACTTCCCTGTTGTATGGTCTGGAAGTTGATGAAAGCAATCTTTGTAGGACTGAACCAGGTATTCCATACGGACATCCCTATCAGAGCTGCAGCAACGATGCATACACCTAAGATGATTTTACTTTTCTTTTTCATTTCTCTTATTTTTAGCTTTGTATGTAGTTTAACTCTCGTTATAGTCTGAACAAATCGGCAAGATTAATTGAAACAGTTCCGATAAAGCCGATACCTTGCTGTGGTAACTGGATTCCATAATTGGCAGATTTATCTTTGTAATTGAATAAATTGTCTATACCCAGTCCCACAGAGATACCGCGAGGAAAACTTGCACTAGTGTTCAAGGTGCAAATAGTACGTGGAGAGTAATTATATTCAGTTATAGTATTGTCAACGGAATAATAGGAGTATGTGTGTAATTTGGAACTCCACTGCCCGTTCAGTGAAACGGAAGTATTGACTTTACCGAATTTACGGTTAAAGGATGCATTGAATGTTAAACTATGAGGCCGTGTCATGGATAAATTGTATCCTTTATATTCTTCTTTTTCATGGACGTATGCGTAAGAACCTTGTAACATCAGTCCGCAATCCATTTTTACCCGTGCAATAGCTTCCATACTTATACTTTCAGCATTGTCGGAATTCATGTATTTCATGTCCGGCATACTTTTCCCGTCTTCAATATTATCAAGATAAGCTAGTGTAATTTTATTCTTGAATTTATTGTAATAGCCGGATATGGAGGCATAAAAGATGTCTTTGTTAATTTCGGCAGACAGGGAAAACTGCTGGCTGTTCTCTGCTTTCAGATTTTCATCACCATGAATGGTAAACATCCCCAGACCTCCCATGTCATATTCTTCATACAGTTCTTTTAAAGTCGGTGTCCGATAGCCTTGTGCATAGCCGACACGCAGGGTTAACAGTTCTACCGGCCGATACATTACCGATAGTTTAGGAGTCATACGGAAGTGGTATTTGGAATGGTAATCAGTCCGTATGCCCGCTATCAGATTGAACTTCTCGGAGATTTTCCAGTCTTCCTGCACATAGAACACGTATGATTGTTGGTTATAATTGGTACTGTCTTTAAACATATAATGTTTTAAATATTCAAGATTGGCTTCCAGTCCTGCTGTAAATGTATGTTGGCCGTTGAAATTTCCGGTATAGTTCAAACGTGCTGTTTGCACGAAGTTATCGTAGTTCTTTTTGGTATATCCTGCTACAAAATAGTCTATATCCTTTCTATAACTATCGAAGATGTAGGAAAGATCCAACCTGTGATTGACATTAAACAAATATTTTAATTTACCATTTACCGAGTAGTTTGAAAATATATCATTGGTTTTTGCATTAGCCGTAGCATTATCGCGTTTATTCCGATAATATGTTCCTTTTATTTCCGCACTAAACTGGTCGGTAAAAGCATAACCGAACTTCTGCGAGGCATCCCAGATCTGATATCCCCGAATGGTACTGCTGTTAGCACTTTTATCGATGGTGATTGAACCGTCCGGATTGATGACTGTTCTTTCTGTTTCTTTGTCATCAGAAATTGTGTATGTATCTCTTCTTCTGTGGGATATGGTAGTGAAAGAAGAAAAACGGTTTTGTTTGGTTCCACCTGAAACAGTGTATTTTTGTCCACTGTTATTGCCATAACGTGCGTTTACATTTCCTGTAAAAGGTCTGTTGGCGCTTTTCGTGATGATATTGATCACAGCACCCAAAGCATTTGAAGCATAGAGAGTGGATTGAGCTCCTTTGACGACTTCAATGCGTTCAATATCATCTATATTGAAACGGCTGAAATCGGGGTTATGATCCGAACCTTCACCACTTATACGTTCACCGTCAACCAAGAATAATAAGTATTCGCCACTCATTCCTTGATAAGTGATTTCCGGCAATTTACTCATGGAATTGTAATTGAATTGTATACCGGGTAGCTCATACTGTAAAAGGGTCTCTATATCCATAGGATTTAAAGCCTGGATTTCCTTTTGCCCGATCACTCTGGTTAGTATCGGGGCATCTTTGAGCGGTTTTTCTGTCCGTGTACCTGTAACGACGACCTCTTCCAATGAGCTTTGGGTCGGTTTCAGGCGTATGACAATGTTATTGTGTTCATTGTTTTGAATCTTGTATTCCACAGGAGTATACCCGATGAAACTGGCTCGCAAGATAGGAAACCCTTTATCTCTTAAACTTAATGTAAACTCTCCTTGTGTATTAGTGCCGGCACCGATTGTCGTACCTATTACAACGATGGACGCTCCGGGCAGGGGAGTGCCGTTTTCATCTAATACAACTCCTTTGAAACACCGCGTAGTAGCGTTATCGTTCTCATTATTTTCGTAGAGGTACCCCGTCTCCGCTGTCGTATACAACGTGGATAGGACACCCAATAACATCATAAAGATTCTTTTCATGATTGGTTATTTAACGGGATACTCGTAATTAAACGTGACGTGCACTTTTACATTATCCGCATTTGCAAAATCGGTGAACTGGAGTTTTGCATATGTCCCGTCTTTACATTTTAGAACGAACACATTGTTGGTTGTTGCCAATGTTCCAGCCATAGCCGAACCTTCGGTCCATACCATTGCAGTATTACAGTGGCTTTTCACGTAGCAATCATCTGTTGGCGGCATAGCGAATCTGACGAGTATGTTCTGTTCACTTTCATCTGCGACATATCCGCCTGTCGGAATTGTAGTCACCTTGCTCATATCCGTCATATCTGTTTTTACAACAGAGCCTCCATTGGTTTTTACTTCCGTATAGCGATGTATGGCAATCTGCCAGTCAACGGTAACTGCAGATTCGTCATCACTTCCTTCCATAGTTACGGTTTGGGTTTTGCCATTTTTAAGATTTACATATACCCATTGATTATAAGCAGTAGCGTCAACGGTCAATGTTTTCATCTCTGTTTCTTCTTTCTTTTCGTCGTCATCGCTGCAAGACGTCAATGTTGTTGAGAGTGACAGTGCCATAAAGGCAACCATCCAAAAGTTCAGGATTTTCATACTCTGTTAATTTTGATAGATAATGATTGTTTAATTTTCGGTTGCAAAGTTATAGGGAACTATAAGGATGGAAAATACCTAAAAGAAATGAAAAATAACCAAGCTTTAGTTATATGTAGGTATTAAAAGTGAGGAAGTCGCTTCTTGTGAGAAGGAATATTGTACGGCTTAAATAAAATCCGTACCTTCGCGCCCTTAACTAACTAACCTTTATTTTTATGTTTACTGACTTATTGCATTCCTCTTATTTCTCCCTTTTCCTGATAGTCGCGTTGGGGTTTATGCTGGGAAGAATAAAGATCAGAGGATTATCTCTTGATGTGTCGGCAGTTATTTTCATTGCCCTTCTTTTCGGGCATTATGGTGTTATTATTCCTAAAGAATTAGGAAACTTCGGTTTGGTGCTCTTCATATTCACCATCGGTATTCAAGCGGGGCCCGGATTCTTCGATTCTTTCCGTAGTAAAGGAAAGACGCTCATTCTTATTACTATGCTTATTATTTGTTCTGCCTGCTTGACTGCAGTCGGGTTGAAGTACGCATTTGATATTGATACACCGAGCGTTGTCGGTCTGATTGCCGGTGCGCTGACCAGTACTCCGGGTCTGGCGGTTGCTATCGACAGTACCCATTCTCCTTTGGCGTCCATCGCTTACGGTATCGCATATCCGTTTGGAGTGATCGGCGTGATTCTGTTTGTCAAACTGCTGCCTAAGATTATGCGGGTAGATTTGGATAAAGAAGCCCGCCGCTTGGAGATAGAACGTCGTGGACAATTTCCGGAGCTGATTACTTGCATTTATCGGGTTACCAATTCTCATGTGTTCAATCGTACTCTGATGCAGATAAATGCGCGCGCCATGACGGGCGCTGTCATTTCACGTCTGAAACATAATGATGAAATATCCATCCCTACGGCCCATACGGTGCTGCGTGAAGGAGATTATATACAAGCCGTAGGTAGCGAAGAGTCGTTGAATCAGCTTGCCGTGTTGATTGGCAAGCGTGAAGAAGGTGAGTTGCCTTTGGATAAAACGCAGGAAATAGAATCTTTACTGTTGACCAAAAAGGACATGATAAATAAACAACTGGGTGATTTGAACTTACAGAAAAACTTTGGATATACAGTGACCCGTGTCCGTCGAAGCGGTATTGATTTGTCTCCATCTCCCGATCTCGCTTTGAAGTTTGGCGATAAATTGATGGTTGTCGGTGAGAAAGAAGGACTTAAAGGAGTAGCCCGCCTGCTGGGTAACAATGCGAAGAAACTGTCTGATACGGATTTCTTCCCCATTGCGATGGGTATTGTACTGGGAGTGCTGTTCGGCAAAATAAATATATCTTTCTCTGATAGTCTGTCATTCTCTCCGGGACTGACCGGCGGAGTATTGATGGTAGCCCTTGTGTTGAGTGCGATTGGTAAGACGGGCCCCATCATCTGGTCTATGTCCGGACCAGCCAATCAATTGCTGCGCCAGTTAGGTCTGCTTCTTTTTCTTGCCGAAGTAGGAACTTCTGCCGGTAAGAATCTGGTAGCCACTTTCCAGGAAAGCGGATTGCTGATGTTTGGCGTAGGTGCAGCTATCACATTGGTGCCGATGCTTGTAGCAGCTATTGTCGGACGTCTGGTATTTAAAATCAGTCTGCTCGATTTGCTGGGAACGATAACGGGAGGCATGACGAGTACTCCGGGACTTGCTGCTGCCGATTCAATGGTAGACAGCAACATACCTAGTGTAGCTTACGCGACTGTTTATCCGATTGCTATGGTATTTTTGATTCTGTTTATACAAATCATAGCTTCGGCGGTATATTAACAGTATTTTGTCTAATCATTGATTGTGAAATAAATAGTTTGTATCTTTGCCGTCCCAAAGTGAAAATGAGGTGAAACGATTGGTTTTAAATATAACACGCTATTTCTTGCCGATACTTTTTATATCGTATTTGGCAAGTATTACATTCTTTACCCACGTCCATGTGGTTAATGGCGTGACAATTGTCCATTCGCACCCGTTTAAGCAAGGGACGGCGCATCAACATTCAACAGTCGAATTGTTGCACATCCATATCCTGTCTCATCTGATAGCGGATAGTGCGACTGTTGTTTTTGCCCTTCCCCTTTTCGTTTCTTTTCTATTGTGTTTGCTGCTCGGACGCTTGCCGCATACACATTTTCATGCTCCTTATCATGGAGTGACAGCACTGCGTGCTCCGCCTGCTATTTGTCTTTTCGCCATTTAAATGATGGTACCATGTCTCATTTGAGGCAGGGGATTATCTATATGTACATACAAGTATTAAACGAAAACAAATAACAAACGGAAAATGAAGAAATACATCTTTTCGCTTGTCTGCCTGTGCTGCGCATTGTTGCCTGCCCTTGAAGGACAAGCTCATGAATATCCTAATCATCCTGAATTACGTAAATCGGACGCCAATATCATTGGCCATATTCTTGATAAAAACACTAAGGAACACTTACCCTATATAACAGTCGCCTTGAAAGGTACTACCATCGGAACGGTAACCGATGCTACCGGGCATTATTTCTTGAAGAATCTTCCCGAAGGTAATTTTGTGCTCGAAGTTAGTTCGGTGGGGTATAAAACCGTCAGACGGAATGTGACGCTGAAGAAAGGGCGCACATTGGAAGAAGATTTCGAGATAGAAGAAGATGCGGTTGCTTTGGATGGTGTAGTAGTATCTGCCAATCGTAATGAGACTACCCGTCGCCTGGCTCCGACGCTGGTGAATGTGGTGGATTTGAAAATCTTTGAGAATACCAATTCCACGACTTTGGCGCAAGGATTGAGTTTTCAGCCGGGTGTCCGTGTAGAGTCTAATTGTCAGAATTGCGGCTTCCAGCAAGTACGTATCAATGGACTGGATGGTCCTTATACGCAAATTCTGCTCGATTCCCGTCCCATCTTTAGTGCACTTTCCGGTGTGTATGGCATCGAGCAGATCCCTGCCAGCATGATAGAACGTGTGGAAGTGATGCGTGGAGGTGGATCTGCTTTATTCGGTTCGTCTGCTATTGCCGGAACAATCAACATCATTACCAAAGAACCTATACGTAATTCCGGTATGTTGTCGCATACCATAACAGGTATTGGTGATGGCGATGCTTTTGACAACAGTACAGCACTGAATGCATCACTTGTGACGGACGACCAGCGTGCCGGTTTGTATATCTTCGGGCAGAACCGCCATCGTTCTGCGTATGACCATGATGGTGACGGATATTCCGAAATACCCAAGTTGCACGGGCAGACAGTCGGGTTCCGTTCATTTTTGAAAACAACGGCTTATTCGAAACTGACTTTTGAATATCACCACATGGAAGAATTCCGTAGGGGAGGAGACCTATTGAGCCGCCCGCCTCACGAAGCGAATGTGGCGGAACAGACCGAACACTCGATCAATGGTGGAGGACTGAAATTTGACTATTTCTCACCTAACGAGAAACATCGTTTCAATGTGTTTGCATCAGCGCAGCATATCAATCGTGACAGCTATTATGGTGGCGGTCAAGACTTGAATGCTTACGGAAACACCACCGACTTGAACTGGATGGCAGGATCGCAATATGTTTATAGTTTCGGAAAATGTATCTTCATGCCGTCCGACCTGACTGCCGGAATAGAATTCAATCAGGATAAACTGGAAGATAATATGTGGGGATATAATCGTACGGTAGACCAGAAAGTGAATATCGGTAGTGCCTTCCTCCAGAATGAATGGAAGAATGAACATTGGGGATTTCTGATTGGCGGTCGTTTGGATAAGCATAACCTGATTGACCATGTGATATTCAGTCCGCGTGCCAATCTGCGTTATAATCCGACGGAAAACATCAATCTTCGTTTCAGTTACTCATCCGGTTTCCGTGCCCCGCAGGCTTTCGATGAAGACTTGCATGTGGAGAATGTAGGCGGTAATGTAGCGATGGTCGAACTGGCTGATAATCTGAAAGAAGAAAGGTCGCAGAGTTTGAGTGCCTCGGCAGATATTTACCATCGTTTTGGTGCGTTTCAAGTTAACTTCCTGGTAGAAGGATTTTATACAAAGTTATCAGATGTATTTGCACTTACCGACGGAGAGGTGGTGGATGGAATCCTGACACGTACACGATACAATGCACCGGGAGCCCGTGTGATGGGACTGACATTGGAAGGAAAGATGGCATATCTGACTAAATTCCAGGTTCAGGCGGGAGTCACTTTGCAGCAGAGCCATTACAACGAACCTCACGTGTGGAATCCAGACGCTCCGGCTGTGAAGAAAATGATGCGTACGCCGAATACTTACGGCTATTTTACAGCAACCTATACTCCGGTAAAACCATTGTCTATTGCTCTTTCCGGTACATATACCGGTTCGATGCTGGTTCCTCACGAACCAGTTCCGGGATTCCTTGAAAATCCGATAACGGTGAATACGAAGGACTTCTTCGACATAAGCCTGAAGGCTGCATACGACTTTAAACTCTACAAGTCTGTGAATTTGCAAGTGAACGCCGGAGTACAGAATATTTTCAATGCCTATCAGAATGACTTTGATAAAGGAGCCGACCGCGATTCCGGATATATCTATGGTCCGTCCTTGCCGAGAAGCTTCTTTGCCGGAGTGAAAATCAGTTATTAATTCGGTTGTTCGGTAAGTTATACAACGCTACCCGATAGCTTCTCTTCCGACAGATTTGGCCTTTTTATACCGCCCTTCACCTTTTCGCTATAATACCCTATTCATAGGCGTTAGCGGGTGAAGGGCGTATGTTTCACCCGCTTTCCTCTTTTTAAGCTATCTATGTATACCGATAATTGGTCTGATGGCGACCGGATATTGTAGATGAACTTCTTTTCTATAGGATCTAAACTTCCTTTCTATAAGAACTAATTTCTTTTTGGTTATAGATAAACTATAAACGAAGGCTTTGATTATAAAAACGAAGCCTTTGTTTTTATAAACGCAATCTTTGTTTTTATAAACGCAACTTGCGTTTATAGATTGTGATTAGTGAAAAAGAATTTTATATTCGCAAGAAGAGAAGTTTATCTATAATAGAAAAGAAGTTTAGTGCCTATAAAAAAGGAAGTTTGCTGCTAATGAATCGGAGGTGTGTTGCAGGTGAAGACGCCACCCTTCACCCGCTAATGCCTATGAATAACGAGTTATAGCAAAAAGGTGAAGGCCATTAATAATAATTATAAGTAACGGAAAATGAAAAGGACTGAATATTCATTAAAAACTCAACGACAATGCAGATACACAAATTTTATCTTCTGCTTTTGTTTCTGTCGCTCTTACTACCTGCTGTTTCTATGGCACAGACACCCGACACTCTTTATGTCTTTCGTTTTGTTTCTCATAAGAATATGTTCTATATTCCTTGGAAAGGGAACGGTACGCAATTGGATCATCTGTTATCTCTTGTAGAAAACCACAAAGCCGCTATTTTGAGTGGTGAAGTTCCTTTGCTGGTAGATGGTTATTGTGTTTCGGAACCCACGGTTGCGGAGAATCTGAAACTAGCTAAAATTCGCAGTAATCGTGTGAAATCGGAACTTATCCTGAGCAAAGGAATCGACGAAAACTGCTTCATCACTCGTAATCATGCTGAAACTTATGGGGATTTGTGCCATGTGGTCATCGTTCGTCTTCGTTTACCCCAAAATGGGACGGCGGCAAATGTAAAAGAGGATTCTGTAATATCTATAATAAAGGAAAAGGTAATGGAGGTTATTTCGGAAAATTCTGAACAGGAAGCTTGTCCGGGAACAACATCTGTCGGCGTTTCTTCGGAGAAACCTCTGGCTTCATCTGAAACACATCCGTCTTATCGCCTTGCTTTACGCGCTAACCCGCTTCGTTGGGCTACGCTGACTCCCCGAACTGAGTGTTGAATGGCGTGTAAACCGCCACTTGGGTATTTTAGTCAACGGTAGTTGGACTTCATGGAGTTGGGATGATAAAAACCGTCGCTACGCTCTTTGGAAGGTTTCTCCTGAAATACGTTACTATCTGGGCGGGAAAAGTCGTGGCTTTCTCGGAGCGATGTATCATACGGGCGAGTTTCACTACAAATTTGGTAATATCGGTTGTCAGGGTGACTATCAGGGCGGGGGATTTACAGGCGGGTATTAGCTAGGACTGAACAGTAATCTTTCGCTCGACTTTCATGCCGGAGTAGGTTATACTTACGCCGATTATGACGAATACACGCTTATCAATAAGGTTCGTGTACGCAAAGATTGTAAGACAAAAAAATATTGGGGTATTAACCAATTAGGAATCACACTGATATGGAAACTATTAAAATAACTTCATGTGCCGCTCTCATTTGCGGTGCTGTTTTTCTGATGTCCTCCTGTGCTAAGGATGATGTATATCACACTCCTCACCCGACACAAGGAGCATTGCTGGTGACGACAGATTGGAGTGACCGCTCCTCTGAGTCTGTGCAGCCTGTATCCTATCTGCTTTGTGTTTCCGGTCGTTCAGGAATGAGTGACGAGCAATCCGTGAAAGGATAATGAGTCGGAATCCTCGCCTGTACCCGACGACGCACGGCATTGACTGTACAGGGGAAAATAAGAGTAAAGAGTACTTCCGAAAGTCGTGCCATAGATACGGACTAGGGATATAATGATAAAATCTGCGTTTTTATGCTGTATGCCGGTAACGGTGCGGGGCTGACGCAGGAGAATATTTGTGGTGGAGCGGATAATAAATGTTATGTGACTACGAGAGGAGATGGCAATTTTAAACCCGATGGAACAGAGACGGAAGGGGATAATACGAATATTATCTATTTCCCCGTTGTCGGTGCAGTGGATTTTTATGCATATTATCCTTTTGTCTTTCCGCTGACGGATTATACTTATCCGTTGGATGTGACTGTTCAAAGTAGTCAGGAAGCTGTCGACTTCATGTATGCTGGCAAAGTGGAAGGATGTACAAAGGATAATCCGAAAGTAGGATTCAATTTTGTTCATAAACTTTCTAAATTAGTATTGGAAATAAGTCCGGGCGATGGATTGAATACGGCTGATCTGAGAAATCTTGGTGTCACAGTTGGAAATCAACCTATAAAAGCGACTTTTAATCTTTCTAACGGTACGCTTATGTGCGGAGCGGATAAGTCGGATATCACATTGTTTACAACCGAGTCCGGCACTTTGAGCGAGGCTATTCTATTACCCAATTCAGTTAAGTCACGTGTGCTGACTTTTGATTTGAATAATGGAAATGACGAACCTTTCACCTGGACAATGGATAAGGCATTGGATGCAGGCAGCAAGTACACGTATGAGGTCCGTTTACATCGTACGAAAGTGGAAATAACAAGTGCTAGTATCACCGGTTGGACACTGGAAAATGGAGGTGCTGTGGATGCACACTAACTGGTCAATAAGATTAATGATAAATATAAACTAAAAAATACAGTTATGAAGAAGATTTATTTTTATGTTGCTGTTTTGGCTGCAATATTTGCGGGATGTGATAATGGTGAAATGGATAATGTCGCTAACGATGGGCAAGTAGCAATTGAGGTATCGGCCGGAATTGAGGGAGCGAAGACGCGTATGGTAGATACGAAGTGGGAGACAAGGGATAAAATGGGAATTTTTGGGAAAAGTGGTAAGTTAGAGTATTCGAATCGTTGTTACAATTGGATAAGTGGCAATACTTCTGAGGCTAGTTCGAATATTATTTATTACGGTGCTGAGATAGGTTCTTTTACAGCATATTATCCGTATGCAGAAAATAAAGGAGTAATATTCAAATAAAAGATGGAAAGCTCACAAGAAACTTGCTTACGCAGGTTACTCAATTTGAACATAAAATGAGTAAATTGACTTTGAAATTAGTACCGGGAGAGGGTTATAAAACCATGTCGTATCAACCGGGTAATTTCTCATCGTATTGGAATTTTAGTTTTTCAAGTTTACATTCTAAGGTTTCATTTGAGATAGCAACAAGGAAAGTAGAGCCGCTGGAGGATGTAGGGAAGCTGGATTTTGTTTATTTCCAAAATGGTTTTAATGGGGGAGACTATGATACGGATGAAAAAGTTACTTATTATACTTTTATATTATGTCCGGGTGAATTTGTTGAGGGTGGTCTGGGCGTGGACCTGACATATGATAATACTGATGGGTATACTCTTCATACTGAACTATTAACTGGCGATAATGTATTTGCAACAGAAGCAGGTAAAGAATATATGTATACTGTGACTCTAAACAAGACAAAATGAGATGTGTCAAATACGACTATAAAATCATGGAATCCTGCTACCTTGCCTAATGATGGAAAAGCAGAGGCTGATTTATAAATGTAAAAAGCTCATGATTATGAGAATAAGATATCTTACTACATATGAGTACAGAGGTTACATTGAAGACAAATCTGTAAAAATGCCTAGCTAAATCTGTAATGTGAAATCCTGTACGAGAAACGTGCAGGATTTTGTATTTGTACTAATCAGACCATACCCTTGTTCACTCCGAATTTCTCATCTGTCTGACATTCTCCGGCAGGCTCTACGTGTACTAAAATATCATATACATTGTCTATGGAGTCTTCTATGCTTTTTTCTACGGCTCCGGCAATTTCGTGTGCCTGTGTGATGGTTATATGAGGATTCACTTCAATGTCGAGAGTGATGATATACCGGTTTCCTATCATTCGTGATCTGACCCGATGCGGATTGCTTGCTCCCGGCACTTTCTCGACGGCTTCGAATATCTTATTGTATACATTGACATCTTTTACACCATCCATAAGTTCTACATTTGAGTCCATGAAAATACTGATGGAAGATTTGATGATAAAGAGACTGATTATCAATCCTGTTATTGAGTCGAGTATGGGTAACTTAAGTAGGAAAGTAAACAGTAAGCCTAATAAAACTCCTGCCGAAATAATGACATCATTACGCATATTAATCGCATTTGCCGTCAGCATGGAGCTGTCTATTTTCTTTCCTTGCTTGTATTGATATGAAGCTAATAGTAGCTTACCGATAATAGAGAATATAGTAACATAGATAGCGATGGCTGACGGTATCTCTTTCATTTCATCGGAAAAGATGTTTTGGATGGATGATATCAACATCTGCATACCAGCATAGAATATCACAAGTGACAGGATTTTAGTCGCGATCCCTTCTGCTTTTTCATAACCGAATACATATTTCTTTGAAGGCGGACGATTCATCACTCTTGCTGTAAAAATCATCACGATAGAGATGAGGACATCGGTTGCCGAGTCGATACCGTCGCCTATTACCGCTAAACTACCGGTAAATAAACCGATTATGATTTTGGATGCGGACAGGATTGCATTGCCGATTGTGCTGATCCATGAGGTTTTGATTAGTATGTTCTCTCTTGACATTGAAGTGACCCTTTATAATTGTTTTGTAATGGATTGGGGGAGCAAAGATAAACATTAATAGGAGTTTGTGATATGAAGTTATGAAAAACTTTTTCCGCCTTTTTAGTAGTTTATGCGTTTTAGTTGTATTATATATAGATGGTCAATTAAAAACAAGACAAATCATTTATTAAATAGTTAACCGCATGTTCAAAAAATTAAGTAGCTCTTTACTTATTGTGTCAGCTTGTGTCTTTTCTTCTTGTACGTCTACCGTCAAGCAAGAAATTGCAATTCTGCCTACCCCCGTTAGTCTGACCGAGCAGTCGGGCTCGTTTGTTTTAAAAGATGGCATGAAGATCGGAGTTTCCGATCAGTCGTTGTTTCCGGCTACCGGATACCTGCAGGAGATTCTTCGGAATGTCATATCGTCTTCTGTTGAAGTCACTACCGATAAGAGTCAGGTAGATATGTATTTTCAGTTGAAGGATACTGCTGGAAAGCCCGGCTCTTATAAGCTTGAGTCTACGCCGGAGTATATTCGGGTAGAGGCAACTGACTATTCGGGCATTATTTCTGCTATTACTACTATTCGCCAGTTGCTTCCTGCGGTGACAGAAGTGCAGGGAGAGAAACAGAATTATTCTATTCCTGTCGTGCAAATAGAAGATGCGCCACGATTTGAGTGGCGTGGATTTATGTTGGATGCTTCCCGCCATTTCTGGAATAAAAAAGAAGTGAAGCATATATTAGATCTGATGTCTTTGTATAAACTTAATAAGTTCCATTGGCATCTGTCCGATGATCAGGGCTGGCGTATAGAGATCGAGAAGTACCCGTTGCTTACAGAAAAAGGGGCCTGGCGTAAATTCAATACGCAGGATCGTACCTGTATGGCACGTGCGAAAGAAGAAGATAATACCGATTTCCTGATTCCGGAAGATAAGATACGCATTGTGGAAGGAGATACGCTGTATGGAGGTTATTACACTCATGATGATATAAAAGAAATAGTCGCCTATGCTGCGCAAAGAGGTATCGATGTCATTCCCGAGATTGATATGCCGGGACATTTCCTGGCAGCTATCGGTCAATATCCGGAATTGGCGTGCGACGGATTAATCGGGTGGGGGGAAACTTTCTCTTCTCCTATCTGTCCGGGTAAAGATACAACGCTGGAGTTCTGTCAGAATGTATTCAAAGAAGTTTTTGAACTTTTCCCTTATGAATATGTGCACATGGGTGGTGATGAAGTGGAAAAAGCCAACTGGAAGAAATGTCCTCTTTGTCAGAAACGGATTCGTACGGAGAAATTGGGTTCGGTAGAAGAACTTCAGGCATGGTTTGTACGTGACATGGAGAAATTTTTCCTTGCCAACGGAAAGAAACTCATAGGCTGGGATGAAGTGGTATCCGACGGATTATCTTCCGATGCCACTATTACATGGTGGAGAAGTTGGGCGAAAGATGCATTGCCTACGGCAACTGCACAAAAGCAGAAAGTGATTGTTTGTCCGAATGAATATTTTTATTTCGATTATGCGCAGGATCAGAATTCAGTAAAGAAAATACTTGCGTATGATCCGTGTGCAGACGAGCGGTTATCGCCGGAACAGAAGGAATATATCTGGGGTGTGCAAGCGAATCTCTGGGCTGAATGGATTCCGACAATGAAGCGCATTGAATATTTGATTGTTCCCCGTATGATAGCGTTGAGTGAAATAGCTTGGGCGGAGCCGACAGCTAAACCGGATCTCGAAGAATTCTGTCGTCAGCTTGTTCCGCAATTTAAGCGGATGGATGTGATGAGGGTAAATTATAGGGTGCCTGACTTGCAGGGATTCTATAAAGTGAATGCATTTATTGATGAAACAACTGTGGAATTGACTTGCCCGTTACCCGGTACTGAAATACGGTATACTACAGACGGCAGTATGCCTACCAAAGAATCAGCTCTTTATAACGGTGCTTTGGAGGTTGGGAAGACTACGGATTTCGCTTTCCGCACTTTCCGTCCGGATGGTTCTCCTTCGGATGTGGTGCGTACCAAGTATGTAAAGGCTCCTTATGCAGAGGCGGTGACTGCTCCGGCTGCTTTGCAGCCCGGCTTGAAAGCAGTATGGCACGATTTTCGTGGTAATCTTTGTGCGGATATTGATGCAGCTCCTGTCAAAGGGGAGTATGTGGTGGAATCGGTATCCATTCCCGAAGAGGTGAAAGGAAATATCGGTCTGGTATTGACTGGCTATCTGGAAGTTCCTGCCGATGGTATCTATACATTTGCCCTTCTCTCGGACGACGGTAGCACATTAATGCTTGACGGTGAATTGTTGGGAGATAATGATGGAGCACATTCGCCGGTAGAGATTATTGTGCAGAAGGCTTTGAAAGCCGGGCTTCATCCGATAGAAGTGCGTTACTTCGATTGTAACGGAGGCGTATTGCAGATGGAACTGGTGAATGAAAAAGGTGCAAAAGGAGTATTGCCAAATGCATGGCTGAAACATGAATAACTATTCTGTTGCCTTGTTTGTATTTGAGTGAATCGTTTCTTCTACAGCCTGTTCCTTTGAGTATATCTACTATCAGGAGACTGTCCTCTCAGAAACGATTCACCTCAGACAAACTACATACAAACAAAGCTAAACTTATGCTAAGGTTATCGCTTAAACTGCTATCTTTACCTTCTTTTTACTGCGGTCTTTTATGTTAAGGTGAAATTAGCTAATTTCTTGTTTCACTTGTTTAGCCCATGCGCTGATACGTTCGTCTGTTTTGCTATCTTCGTTGACTTCGTCAAGTGGAAGACCTACAAACTTACCGTCTACGACGGCAATGGAAGAATCGAAGGTATAGCCTGCAGTATCTGTTGCTCCACAGAATTTGCAGTGGGTATCTTTCAGATCTTCATAAAGAATACCTATTGCGTCACAGAATGTGTCGCTATACGAGTCAGAGTCGCCGCAACCGAACAGGGCTACAGATTTGTGGGATAAATCACACTTCTTTAAAACTTTTACTCCATCGTACCAGTCGTCTTGAAGTTCGCCTGCTCCCCATGTGGAAGAGCCGAGCACCAATACGTCATATTCATTGACTAACGCCTCTGTTAGCTTGGATACATCAAATACATCTGCCGATGGTACATCTAATTTCTCTGCAATTCGACGGGCAAGGTCTTCTGTTGTTCCGGTTGTAGAACCATAAAATACACCAATTTTATTCATCTTTGATTCGTTTTTAAATGTAACGCTGCAAAGATAGAGGGGCTTAAAGAAATAGGAAATCCCCATTTATAATGGAAGATTTGTCTCCTTCTCATTATAAATGGGGATATATGGAATAAAAATGGTCGATCTTTTTAATGGTGGAACAAGCGAATGCCTGTAAATGCCATTGCCATATTGTATTTGTCGCAAGTTTCAATCACATGATCGTCACGTACTGATCCGCCCGGTTGTGCAATATAGCTAACGCCACTCTTGTGTGCGCGTTCTATATTATCTCCGAATGGGAAGAATGCATCCGATCCTAAAGCTACGCCTGTCATCGTATCCAACCATGCCCGTTTTTCTTCGCGTGTCAGTATTTCCGGCTTTTCAGTGAAGAACTGTTGCCAGATGCCGTCTGCCAGTACGTCGTCATAATCTTCTGAGATGTAAACGTCAATCGTGTTATCACGGTCTGCACGACGGATTTTCTCAATCCACGGCAAGTTCATCACTTTCGGGTGTTGGCGTAAATACCAGATATCTGCTTTATTTCCTGCCAGGCGCGTACAGTGGATACGTGACTGTTGGCCTGCGCCAATACCGATTGCCTGTCCGTCTTTGGCATAACATACAGAATTAGATTGTGTATATTTTAAAGTGATTAAGGCAATGATTAAGTCGCGTTTTGCATCAGCCGGGATTTCCTTGTTCTGCGTAGGCATCTCTTTCAAAAGACTTTCATCGATCTTCAATTCGTTTCTTCCTTGTTCGAAAGTTACTCCGAATACATCTTTATGTTCGATAGGAGCCGGGCGGTATGCAGGATCTATCTTTATTACATTATAGGTTCCTTTTAGGCCGGCGATGACCTCGGCGATCTTCAGCTCCGGGGCCCGCAGCCGCCGGCGGACCAGGGAGGTGTTGGTGCGCAGGGACTCCACGAAGGAGTCCCTGGCCCCTTTGAGGGAGGGCTCGTTCTCCGGGGGGCTCAGGGCCCGCTTCTCCTCGGTGGCGGCAAAGTAGGAGATCATCCTCCCCTCCCCGGGGAAGGCAAAGACCACGCTGCCGTTGATCAGGGCGAACACCGCCTGGTCCAGGGTGGTGCACACCTGGACCAGCTGGGTGTAGACGATGCCCTCCGTCATCATCCGGAAGGCCGCCTGGGGGGTGGCCTCCCGGAGCAGGGGGCTGGTGGCCAGGGGGCGGAGAATGTAGTCGTTCATCCGCTCGTTGCGCACCTGGCCGTTGAGGAAAAAGACGGTGGTCCTCTTGGCCGGGTCCCCGCCGATGAGGACGGGGCGCTCGCCAAAGTCCGCGCTGTCCCGGAAAATCCAGCGGATCCGGTCGGCGGTGAGGTCCCCCTCAAACCGGGGCTCCGGCCGGGGGTGGGGCGGGACCGCCTCCCCCTTTGGGCCGATCCATGGCATGGGATCGCCTCCTTATTGGTATAGAGTAGACACCGGTAGTATGGCAGAAGCGGCCGTCTCTATACCTCGGTCCCTCCAAAGGGACCCACTCCCTTTCCGTTGACAGTGCCTTCCCCGTTTTGTATAGTATATGTATACTAGATGTAATGATCCATGGATTGCTTTTCGAAAGAGGTGTTTCTGATGGCGATTGCGGCCCTGTTGCTTTCCCTCATTCCCACCATTCTTCTGTCCCTGCTCCACCCTGGGTTATACTTTTTCGGGATATGTGTCACCGGCGCTTTTTTGGTCTATGCCATCGCCCGGCAAAAAGCCATATCCTACCCAGGATTGCGGGCAGCGGGAACCTTTTTCCTATCCGCAGGGTTGGGAGTGGCATTCCTTTTCCTGGGTCAGATCCTGCTCACTCCCGTCATTTGTCTGTGTACGGTGGGCGCGTTTCTCATCTCTCTGTTCTCTCAGAGGCCGTCCTAAACCGATCTCCCGCCCCCTCGCCTTGCCTTTTCCGGGGATGTATGGTAGAATACCTCCGAACTCCTGTCCCGCTGTTTTCGCCCCCGTGGGGGCTGACCCAAAGAAAGGATGTATCATGAAGAAAAAAATCGTCTCTTTGTTCCTGGCCTTGAGCCTGGCCTTCTCCCTGTCGGTGCCCGCCCTGGCCGCCACGCCGGAGGAGGCCCAGGACGACGCGGAGCTGCTGTATAACCTGGGGCTCTTCCTGGGTTCCAGCACCAACCCCGACGGCACCCCCAACTTCGCCCTGGACCGGGCCCCCACCCGGGCCGAGGCCGTCACCATCCTGGTCCGCCTCTTGGGGGCCGAGGACGAGGCCCTGGCCGGCACCTGGAACACCCCCTTCACCGATGTGCCCACCTGGGCCCAGCCCTATGTGGGGTACGCCTACAATAAGGGGTACACCAACGGCGTGAGCTCCACCACCTTCGGCGCCTCCAACGCCGTCTCCACCGCCCAGTTCCTCACCTTCCTCCTCCGGTCCCTGGGGTACCAGGACGGGGTGGACTTTACCTGGGAGTCCCCCTGGGCCCTCACCGACCAGCTGGGGGTCACCAATGGGGAGTACAACGCCAGCACCACCACCTTCCTCCGGGCGGATGCGGTCACCGTCTCCGCCAGCGCCCTGTACGCCCCGGTGAAGAATTCGGACAAGACCCTCCTGCAGACCCTGCTGGACAGCGGGGCCATCACCGGCAGCACCGTGGTGATCTGGGACTACACCCCCATCCTCTTTGACGAGGATGTGGCCTCCTTCCTCTTCTACCCGGTGGCCGGCAGCCCTGCCAGCTTCACCTCCTTCCGCATCGACCAGCTGACGGTGAACGGCCTGACCGGCGAAACCCTCCAGGTCACCACCCCCGAGGAGGTCAACGCCTACATGGCCGCCATGGGCTATAACCAAGGCGGGTTTGGCTACATCGAGCTCACCTACGACGAGGCCGCCGCCCTGGCTGCCGCCACCGAATACTACACCGACGAGGCGGGCAACACCTATCCCCTGCTGGCCTTCACCTTCACCTACACCGGGACCCAGGCCGACGGCACCGTGGTGACGGGGAGTTTCACCGACTACTACTACATCGACGAATGATCTGCGTTTTTCCCTACGACAAAGCTGCCGCATCCCTGCGGCAGCTTCCGCCTGCCGAAAAAGGCTGACGCCTTTTCCGGCAGAGGGGATGGCGGCCTGCTGCAGCGCAGTCGCCGTCCGCCAAAGGCGGGCGGCTCCCACGTTTGCAGGCCGAGCAGTGTTTTCTCCGGCGCGCATGTCGCCAGAGAAAACGGATTGCACGTTTTTCGCGGCGTGCGCGCCGCGAACGCTACGAGAAATTTTGATCCGCTGAGGCCTTTTCCGCAGACCCCTGTGGAGAAGGCTGAATTTTTTCCCGCAAAGACCAAGAAAGAAGGCGTGTAGCGATGGGGGAACCCTTGGAAGAGCGATATCTGTTTGAAGAAATGCCGGTGCACAAGGCGGTGGCCACCCTGGCCATCCCCACGGTCATCAGCCAGCTGGTGACCATGGTGTACAACCTGGCGGACACCTTTTTCATCGGTCAGATCGGCAACCCCGTGATGGTGGCGGCGGTGTCCCTGGTCTCCCCGTGGTTTAACCTTCTCACCGCCCTGGGAAACCTCTTCGGCCTGGGGGGCAGCAGCCTCATCTCCCGGATGCTGGGGGCCCCACCCCCCAGGGGAGATAACCTTTGGCTTTTCACTGATGAACCAACGGAGACTTCTGCCCGGCGGCCCCGGGGGGGTAGAATACCAGTATAAGATAAGGAGATGAAGACGATGCAGAACAGAACGTTAGGCACAGACCTGTCCGTGTCCGCGGTGGGCCTGGGGTGCATGGGGTTCTCCCACGGCTACGGCCTGCCCACAGAGGCGGGGGAGACGGTGAAGCTGCTGCGCCGGTCGGTGGAGGGGTCCCTCCGGCGGCTGGGCACCGACCACATCGACCTCTACTTCCAGCACCGCATCGACCCGGCGGTGGCCCCGGAGGAGGTGGCCGAGGGGATGGCCGACCTCATCCGGGAGGGGAAGATCACCCACTGGGGGATCTCCGAGGCCAACGAGGACTACCTCCGCCGGGCCCATAAGGTCTGCCCGGTGACGGCGGTGCAGAACCGCTACTCCATGATGGCCCGGCAGTATGAATCCCTCTTTCCAACCTTGGAGGAGCTGGGGATCGGCTTTGTGGCCTTCTCCCCCATGGCCAACGGGTTCCTCACCGGCCAGTACGGCAAGGGCACGGCCTTCGCCCCCCGGTATGACTACCGGTCCAGCATGCCCCAGTTTACCGACCAGGCGGTGGACCTGGCGCCGGAGGTCATCGCGGAGGCGGTGTGCTACGCCCTGGCCCAGCCGGAAAACGTGGACGTGTCCGACCTGGTGGTGCGTCCCAGCAGAGAACGGTGACCCCCGGGCCCAGGCGCCCGGGGAGATGGGAGGAAACCATGTTTACAGTCTGTCATATGTTTGTCTCCCTGGATGGGAAGATCGACGGGGACTTTTTTGCCGCCCCAGAGCCGCCCCTGCCCTGGCGGCCTACGGGGCCCTTCGGGAGGACTACCGCTGCCAGGCCATTCTCTACGGCACCACCACCATGCTGGGTGGCTTTGCCGACGGCCCGGCCCCCCGCCTGCCCCGGCAGGGGGCGCCCCTGGCCAAGGAGGACTCTGTGAACCCCCAGGGCCAGCGGATGGGCCAGTTTGTGGTCTCGGTGGACCCCAAGGGGTCTTTGGCCTTTTCCGGGCCGGTGCTGGAGCGGAAGGGCCGCCCCGCCGCCCACGTCATCCAGGCGGTGACGGAGCAGGTGGACCCGGCCTACCTGACCTACCTGCGGCAGGTGGGGGTGTCCTACCTCTTCGCCGGGAAGGAGCAGCTGGACTGCCCCCTGCTGCTGGAGAAGCTGGCGGCCCGGTTCGGGGTCCAGCGGCTGATGGTGGCCGGCGGCGGGGTGGTGAACTGGTCCTTCCTCC
>OLVT01001281.1_pt1 | contig 22233 bp, 24 predicted proteins | sample 1673241 | NCBI WGS metagenome assembly OLVT01 (sample SAMEA3178936, study PRJEB25190) | human gut metagenome | biome: human gut; feature: human-associated habitat; material: faeces | place: Austria | collected 2013 | reverse complement strand
AAGAATTGCGAACTTAAAACATGCTTTCATAGGCGCAATTCATAAACTTAAATAGAATGTTCTTCCCCCGGCAGTTTCCAGGGGAGAAATGGGAGGTTATGAATCATGTATATGAAGAAGGGGCAGTTATGCCAGATACGGGATGCAGCGGAAGAAATAAAGAGACTAGCCACATTAGAGAGTTGTGGCCTGGGTGAAGAAACAAAAGAAAAGATGCGATTGTGGGTGAAATGGTTTGACTCAGAGGCGGATAAGATTTTAGACGCATTGGACGGAAATGTCCTGGAAAAATATTATTAAGGTCATTCCGCCCCGGAGGTTACGAGGGCAGAAAGGAAATTGTATGACACTCGCTGAAAATGCCCGAATTATTTTATATCAGGAAGTAATGAAAAATGTAGATATGGACCCGGACAGAGACTATCTGGGAACTTGCGACATGATAGACAATTGTTTTAAGTTCGGATTCATTGATGATTCCGAAAAGCGTATGCTGGAAAATAGTATTCACAGGAGGTCGTGATAGTGAAAAGATATTTGATACAAAAACAGAAGTCAAATAGGAAGGGGGGAATTGTATGGCGAAAAGGGAATGATTTTGATTCTCTTGATATGGCAAGGAGCTGCATGATGACCTCAAAGTGGCGCAAAGGCACCTATCGAATACTAGATAGGGAAACAGGTAAATATTATGATTAATTATTCTCCCCGTCCCTGGCCGGGCAATGCCAGGGAGAAAGTGAGGACTTGACTAATGGCTAAATATTATGGTGGTAGGGTTACGATTACCTTTAATTCTCATGGTATTGAGTGTGACGGTACTCTTGAGGATTTTGCCCAGAACCTGTTTCCATCCTGGGATGGTGAGTTTATCGACGTGACGGGGAACATTGCGCTGGAGTACGATGATGAACAGGAGGACACGGAATAGGAATGAATAATCAATAGGGGCGGCTCTCCGCCCTTCCCCATCCGCTTCCAGGCGGCGGCAGGTTCATGGCCTGCATGGGGGAATAGGTGTTGTGGTGATGGATGACAGGTTTCGGCTCCGTCTTAATGTGAGACGGGCGTACAGTGAATATGCTAAACAGCATGTCCGGCCTCCTGTACTAAAATAATGACGGCTGGAAGAGCTGAACCCCATAACACCTAAATACCGATGATTGGATGACTAACATGAACAGGCTTATAAAGAGCATATATAATTGATTTGACGTGCCTCCCAGTGATTATATTGGCAGGTATTCTCCTGATTACAATAAATACCGTAAAGATGCATTTCAAACTGAACAGGATTTACGTATGAAAATCCCGGCAGAGCTGATTGCCGAATTTGATAATTGCATGGAGTTACATTTACTTATGGTGATGGCTGCTGGACAAGATGGTTTTATACACGGTTTTCAAATGGGTGGAAAATTGATGGCTCAGACATTACTATGATTGAAATCATGACCACCCGTCAAACGGGTGGTTTGCTCGCCCCTATAAGGGGCTGTTACCGGCCAGCGCCTAAAGACGCTGGCTTTCACTTCGTTCAAGCCACTACGCCCTTGACTCGTCGCCGCCCTTTAAAGGGCGTTTGTATTACCGGCTACCCCTTAAAGGGGTTCTCGTATTCCTTCACACTCAATTTATCCATTGCTATATCATACTTCTCCTGTTCCTGAATGTACTTCCTAACCGTTGCCTCATTTAGACCTACTGTACTGACATAATAACCTTCTGCCCAGAAGTGACGATTTCCGTATTTATACTTTAGGTTAGCGTGCTTATCGAATATCATCAGCGCACTTTTTCCCTTTAAGTATCCCATGAAGCTGGATATACTGTATTTTGGTGGAATACTTACCAGCATATGAATATGATCCGGCATTAAGTGACCCTCTATTATTTCCACCCCCTTGTATCCGCACAGTGTCTTTAAAATATCCCGTATACTTTCTTTGTATTGATTATAAATCGCTTTTCGTCTATACTTAGGAGTGAACACGATGTGATATTTGCACATCCACTTTGTATGTGCCATATCATGATTCTTGTTTGCCATTAAAATCACCTTTCCTTTCTTAGATAGTAGCTTGAACAACTCTATTCTAACGGAAAGGTGATTTTTGTGCTATAAGCACTTGCTACACCACCCGCGAAGCAGGTGGTTTTCTGTTTCAGGCATTTCCATTTTTCGGAACGCGAAAAACTCCAATGCCTTCAACTGGCTAAAGCCAGAATAACGATAGGCGGCTATTCCCGGCCGCCTATCATTTAAGGATTTAGCAATGAATCAATTTGGTTTTGCATGGTTTGTATTGCGCTCTCCATCGTGGCTATTGTGGCTTGAAGGGATTCAACTTGTGATATAACCGTCTCAGCCTTTTCTCCGTCTATTGATTTGTACACCTCAAAACTTACAGGGGTATTAACTCCTACAGGTTTAGAAAGAGTTATTTGTACATTTGAATCAATTGTGTAATCGGTACCTGGAATCAAGCGTAATCCATTGATGTACACCTGTAATATATCAAGGTTCATATTGTATTGTGGAATACCTATTGGAATTGCGGCATTATCCTGCCCGGTTGTAATATGAGTATGATTGTACGTCCTCATTAACGTTGCCGTTGAGAGATTTTCCTTTACATCCTTAAACCATGTATTAAATGCTGTCGTGGATGTATCATAGTAATTCTCATAGGCCGTCTGCCACTGCCGAAACAGAGCGGAGGTATCTACCTGATTAATAAGTCCCGTAATCCAGCCACAAATGGCTGTATCAGCTCTTGTATCCGTGATATCAGCTTGTGTGATGGCATTAACCAATTTACCAACATAAACCGTAGCAAGGCAGTACTCTTGTACATAACTATCTCTGGTCATGGCAGGGGGTACTGGGTCTGTGGATAATGTACCCTTTTTGACCTCGATATGTACATCCCGTATATCCTCAGTCAAGTCCAGTTTCATAACTACTGCATCAATCCTGTTTAATACAGCATCGGAGGTATCTATAGTAATTGAGTGGTTACTATCGTTATCCATCCAGTGACAGTCTACAATACCCCTTCCAGGTAATACATTTAATATCATACCATCTGTAGCAACCACTTGTAATTGTGTGGACGGGTTAGGAAACACCCCGGATGTAATGAGCTTGTCAAAATATCGGCTCATCTGCTCCGCATCGTATTTTCTATCACCACTCCTGCTATTAAAAAAACCACTTCTAATTGCCATTAGGCCACCTCCTGACTATCAAACGTAGGTGTCAAGGAATATCCATTATCGTCCTCACATTCTATTATCTCAATAATTCGTGGGGCTGCGGATATTCCGAATTCATTTTCTATCTGGACGACATCTCCCAGGTTGTAATCAAGCTTGTATTCATAGTTTACATCGGGCGCTATACTACCACTAAATAATTCCTGTATACCCAATGTTGATAAATTCTCAATCCCTCGTTCGGTGAGCTGCACATAATAGGTATCCTCAGATATTTCTCCATTGTTAGTGGATAAGTCTCTGGCATCCACAAAATACTCATATCGTTTCAGGCCAGAAGCATCACCAACAATGGCCGTTTTTCTGGCGGTTCCTTCCCCTTCTCCGGCTACAAGTGCAACATTCTTGTAGTTTGATTTATCTGCGCTGTAGTCTACGGTTAGCAGATTATCAAAATCTGGCGAGAATATGACATAGGGATTTTCAGCCTGGTTATATGACCTGTCTGTACCTCTGTATAATTGGAATACAAACTGCTTATTATTATCCAGTGTGACCTTAAAACCATATCCATATGCTTTGCAGAGTTTAGTCACCACATCTAACAGGTTATCCCCAGTAACCTGCATTTCCATATGTTCAGCATATCCTTGTTTAGGAGCCATAATAAAACCAGGTATCCGGCGCTCAGGTATTTCCGGGTTTATGATATTCTCGTCAATCAGCCTACGGATACAATCCTCCACGGTTCCGTTGAGGTTTGTCTGTTGCCAAATAATACGCCTGGATAATAAGTTTTGTATACTTCGGCCTGTACAGATAAGAAACTTCCCCCCGTCATCATCAGTTACAATATTGGGCTTTTCAATGACACATATCATATCATCGTCATCTCTGCTGATATAATAGTCCATCTGTAGCAGATCCAGGGATTCTTTAGATGCACTAACATACAGTTCAAAATCTCCCACATCATAATAGCGTGGTGTCCATATTGCAGACTTAAAACAGTCCATCACACCTACCCACTCCAGATTCTTGTTCAATATATCAAACTGCATCCTTATACCCCCTCATACAAATTTTGCCCGATAAACTGGACAGAAAAGAATTCATTGCCACTTTCACAATCAAATGTAAAATTAGTTATCCCTGTGGGTATCTGAAACCAGGCCGGATTTTTCATCAATGAATTAAATATATTAGTCATCACGCCTTCCCTTACATGCCTTACATATTTCTCACCTCGTAGTGTTGATATATGAATTTCATCACCGGATATCATTGTAAAGTTAAGTCCCAGCATTTCATGTGTATCTGCGTTATAGATACGGGGATTGATAACCTCGCCAGTGGCGTGCAACTTAAGAATGATTCCTGTATCTACATCCCCTGAATTAATAACTGGCGCAAGAAGTTCTGTCTCCAGCTCTGAGAATGGTATTCCTTCAATCTCAATGCTGAACGGGAATTCGAACAGGCTTAAAACCTGAGACATGTCAAAATATATCAGGTCCAATTCCCGAAACCATGGGGAAGGGCAAATGATACTTATATCTATCTGTTGTGACTTTGTGAACAGGTCCCCCTCCACTGACTCCACGTATCCCTCACAATAAATATTCCGGCTCCCGTTTTCATAATATATTTTGCAATACTGTTTAACTCGAAAAAACCGATACAGGTTTATTCTGGTATGCTCCACATCCCCTATAATGCGGATGTGGAGTACGATGTTACGCTGTTTGACTGTGGCGCTGTTAAAACGTGTACCGTCATTCATTGCAATCTCATGTGTGACAATGTTAGCCTCAGGGGGCGTAATGCCATCAACTGAAATAATATTCAATGTCCGTTCGTTTGTTAGATCGAACTTCATACCTGCTTTATTCTCAACAATCAGTTTAAACATCTGCCAGTTTCGCCCCCTTTAAAAGATTCCTGCTCTGCCTATAAATCTCCAGCCTTGATAACGCCTTAGGACTGTTATTAGTCTGATAAAAATTGTAATTCACATTCTTTGTACGTGGTTCTTGACGTTCCTTATATTGCGCTGATTTAGCAATATTGTCTGACATTTTCCCCAAAGTATTTGTAGCTGCATTCCTGCCTGTATCAACTAAATCCGTAAACATTCGTTTCATATTTGATAGGACATTCTTGGATTCATCATCCATTCCGATCTGAAATCCTTGCATTACATAACGTCCAATTTTTTTGAATGCTTTAGATGGTGATGCAATGTCAAGCACTTCCTCCGCTTTATCCAGTATATCCTGGAAAAATTTTTCTGCCCAGTCCTTTATTCTTCCAGCAACGGATTTCAACCCACCCCAGAATCCTTCAAGTGCATTTCTGCCAATGTCGTATAATTTATCTGGCAGATCCTTTACACCATCAATGATAGAATTTTTCAAATCCTCAGCAGCCTTTGCACCAGCGGTCATAAGATCTGTACCCCAATCAACAACCCGCTGCCAGGCTTCCCGCAGCCAGGTCCAGAATTTTCCTGGTAACTCGCTGATTTTTGTGATTATCTTTCCCACAAACTCAGCAGGTTTTGTTGTGGCCCACTGAATTAAATCTGAACCCCATGACTGCACTTTGGTCATGGCCTGTATAAACCATTCCCAAAGTTTTGCGGGAAGTGTGCTTATGAATGATATAATGTTGGTTACAAACTCATTGGGTTTTGTGGTGCTCCATGTGGTCAAATTGGTTCCCCAGTTAGTGACCTTTTCCATGGCTTTTGTGACCCACTCCCATATCTTTCCTGGGAGCTGTTTAAACCAGTCCACTATATCATTTACAAAATTTGCAACATGAGTGCTTACAAATTCGTTAAGCTGTATACCCCAGGCCAGAAGATGGCCCAAAATATTTACAATGGTGTCGTATATCTTATCAGGCAGTTGTGCAAACCACTGGCCTATGCTGTCAATAAAACATGGTATTGTTTCCGTAAAAAATTGTACAATATTCTGCCATCCTTGTTTAAGGATATTAAGGATATTCGTACCCCAACCGGATACCGTAGCGATAAAGGAAGTCCAATATCCCGGAATCGTAACAGTAAAGAACGTAAGTATACCTTGACCAATTGACCGGAATGCCTGATTTACGGTTCCACCTGTACCATCGAGAAACAGCTTCACGGCGGTTTTAAATCCTGCAAAGAGCTTACCTGAGCTTTTAGCCTTTTCACCGACATCCTCAACCGAATCTCCAAACTCATTAACATCATCCGTAGGTAAGGACAGGTCCTCCATATCGGACAGGCCGGATAGGTCCATACCTTCACCGCTGCCTTTTCCACCACCGCCCCCGGATTGACCTTCCGCAAGTTTATTAAGGCGTTCCAGTTCCTTTTCCTGGTCCTTTATGGTGTCCCCTAATTCGATTGCCTCTCGAACAGCATCCTGTATGCTCTGCTTCTCGCTGTTAAGGCCATTTAACAAGGAATCGGCCAGACTTTGCCCGGCATCCTGCCATTTAGGGTTGTATGTCTCCAGGAGCCGGATAATCTCATCCTGATTACCTTCCATGACCAGTTTACGGGCCTCAGCGTTGATACGGTCATCGTCAAGCCTGGAATCATAGTACTCCTCCCAGTAGGACTTCTCCTCGTCTGTACTGGCCTTAACTGCTTCAAGGCGGTTATTCTCTGCATCAACCCGCTTATCATACTGATCCTGAAGGATTTCCTTCTCAGCATCGGCCTTTTCTTTAATGGCATCTATTTGGGCTTGCAGGGAATCCTTTTCGGCCTGTACCTGCTCCTGTCGTTTTTTCTCCTCCCACGCTGCTATCGTGTCGGCCAGGTCTTTCTCCAGGTCCGCTTTATCCTCGGCGCTCTCAGCGGCCAGGATTTGCTCTTTAAGGGCTGCGACCTTGGAATTGTACTCTGCTTCCTCTTGAGCCTTCTCACGGGCCTCCTCTGCCTTCTCAATGACATCGATCTGGGCCTGGAGCGCTGCAATCTCAGAATTGCTTTGGGCATCCAGTGTTTTAACCTTGGCGTTGTACTCATCCTCATACATTTTAAGGCGGCGAGAGCTGGCTTTTTCCTCTGCTTCCATCTCAGCCTCAATGTTTTTGATTCTGAGGTCCTTCTGTTTCTCCAAACGCTTTTTCAACGCCGTGACCAGCCCGTCCAGCATTTTCTCATATTTGGACTTGTTGATGGTCAGGTTTTCCTCAACTACTTTAGCAAGGTCCTTTGTAGCCTTTGCGGCCACTTTGGTATTCTTTGTGATACCCTGGGCCACGCCAGCCGGAACCTGTTTACCCTCGCCTTCCATGACTTTAGAGGGAGAGTGGATAGACAGGGATGACCTAAACGTGTTCCATATATTTTTAGCAAGCGCCTGGACTGCCTTTATAGGCAACATGGCCCCGGCCTTAATTCCATTAGCAATCCCCTGCACCAGATATTTACCCAGAGATGACCAATCACCCTTTACAAATGCGTTGCGGACAACATTCACAAAACCCGTAAATTTTTTTGTGATACCTGGAAAATAGCGCTCAAGGAATCCCAAAATACTGCTAAACAGATTATTTACAAAATTCCTGAATGTTTCGGAATGCTGGTATATCATTTTGAATCCGAATGCAAATGGATTCGCAATCAGAAGCGCAATGTTAGCCCAGTTCTTTTTTAAAAATCCAATTGGGTCAGCAAACGCTTTTTCAAGGTCATTTTTCAAAAATTTTGAGATGGCCTTGACCACTTCACCAACTACATTTTTTATAAATCTAAAAGCCGAATCAACGCCATCACGGAACCAGTCAACTTTTTTATATGCCATAACCAGGCCAGCAATCAGACCAGCAATAGCAACTACAATAAGACCTATTGGATTAGCCGCCATAGTTAAATTCAGCGCTTTCATGGCAACTGATAATGCAGACAATATTCCCTTTCCGGCTGATAAGGCAGTAAAGAATCCCTTGAATGCGGACGCAAGGAGCATCACTTTACTCACCACAAAATACGCTGCAATGGTTGTGCCTATGGTCGTTATAATGGTTATAATTTCCCCGCCATATTTAACAATGAACGTAAACAGATTTTTAAAAGACGTAAAAAGTCCATGGACTTTTTTTCTGAACTCATTCCAGTTGATTTCATCGGTCCATGCTTTAAAATCGTTTGTAGTCTGCTGGATGAGCGGAATTAGTTCCTCAAGGACCGGAGCACCTACAAGAGCCTTAAACTGTCTCCATGTCTCATTCAGATTGCCCATAACATTTTCCCAGCCATCCGATTCTCTAGCCGCCTGTCCCATGGCCCCTGATAGCTTCTGAGAGTCCGTGACCATTCTGAGCAATACTTGTTGTTTCTGAATCTCGCTTAAATTAGCATATTTTTTTCCGAATAGCTCCGCTGCCTTCGCATTCCGGGTGAATTCAGTAGCAGATACTCCCAGGGCTGCATCGTTGGCAAAATTTCCTTTAAGGAAACTTTGAAGTGTTTCAGCAGACTCTTCCAGACTCTTATCGTAGTATGCGGCACTATCAGCAGTTGCTACAAGTGCTGTCTCCATCAGCTCCATGGCCTCGCTGACGCTGGCCCCGGATGACCTGGCAAACGCATAAATTCCAGCGCCGACCTTGTTAAGCCTGGTTGGGAGAATACCGCACTCATCCGATACCCGGTTAATGGCATCCGTGGCTACATCACCGAATTGTCCGAAGGTCTGTTCAAACTGGGCGGTCTCAGCTTTGACATCTGCCGCCGTGGTTATCATGGTCTTTGCAAAGTCCTTTGCTGCATCAACTGCACGCCTGAATCCGTCAGCAACAAGGTTTGCTAATGCACCTTTAAGAACTGTAAACCCGCCTTTTACATCAATGACGGTTTCTCCCACATCTTCCAATGCATTGTCAAAGGTATCGGCTGCAGCCTCAGCCGCTTTAAGTTTGGCCTTGTTCTCATTCAGCTCACCAGACAGATTATAAATATCTTTGGCAAGCTTTTTCGCCTCTGCCGAATTCTTTCCTTGCTCCATGATTACGGATGCATAGGCACCCTTCAGGCGGTCCAGCTCAGACTCTTGATCTGCAATCGTGTTTCTCAGCTTGTCAACAGCACTCACACATTCTGTCTGTTCTTCACCTAAATCAGATGTGGCATACTGGGCTGCATCTAATTTCTGTTTATTAAACTCCAACTCTCCGGTCAGTGCTTCAATTTTTTGGCGCAAGTCCTGAGCTGCATCCGAAGTTTCCCCCTGTTCCAGTACTGTATCTTGGTACTGTCCCTTTAGGGATGCAAGCTCTGATTCCTGCTGAGAAATTTCAGCTCTTAATGCCTCTGAGGCTGACATCGTGGAGCTGGTACTATCTTTCATCTTAGACAGCTCCTGAGTATAGCTGTCAACAGCCTTCTTGTTCTTGTTAATATCAGATGTCAGGAGATTAATTTTTATCTTTAACTCTTGAGCAGCCTTGGAGTCCACACCTTTTTCAGCAGCAGTTTTTTCATACTGGGCAGTCAGTTCACCCAATATGGATTCCTGCGCGCCGATTACACTATTCAGTTGTTTTACCTTGGCACTGATACCGTCAGCACTCTTGCCCCAGTTGTCCATGCCGGATGAGGCTTTTTTAAACTCACTGTTTGCAAGCCGTATCTGCCTGTTAGCCTCCTGGATATTGGCTTTTAATTCCGATATGTCAACCTTAAATGTAGTTGTAACTTCCTGCCCGTTCTTTCCCATTCCCTCACCTACTTTTCAAATTGCCAAAGTAGGCGCGGACGCTACTCAAATGGTGCGTTTTATACGCTCTTGCCTTTGGAAGGATTGTATTTAATTTTATTCACAGTCCCACACCTGGGACATTTGATTTCACCTTTTACATATTCTGCATATAGCAATGTTTTATTGCATAGCGTGCATGTTATCTTTTCAATCGTCATCACCTCATTAAAACCAGTTGTCACCTGCTGGGCGGCGTATAACCCCACTGGCCTGATTACCTAAAACCTTTTTCCTATCGGCTGCATGATTTATCCTGTCAACCAATAAAAATACCTCGCTTCCTCTATATCCCCTAATCTGTATAGGATTAAGGGAAGGGAAACGTTCACAGATGACACAATCCAGGTCGAACAAGATTTCAAAAAGGGACGGCTGTGGGCCGTCCCCTGCTAGTTGCCCCCCCTTTTTAAGCCCTTAGACAACTTTTCAATCGCATACCGGGCAACACCAGTGAATACCAGGCCAATGTCCACAAAGTCAGCGTGCCTCAGATCATCATCCGTAAGACCTGGAAAAAGGTCCTTAAGCAGCGGATCAACAAGGTCAAATGCTTCCAGCAGCATACCTGCTATCGCCATCTCATCATTCAATTTGTCAACCTCTACCAGATGTAAAACATCCTGTATAACCCCATACGGTATTCTAAAGTTCTCCACCTCATAAGTTTTTTCAATGACTCCGTTTCTGTATATCGGTAATTTTAATGACATAATTCGTTATCCTCCTTAATTTGCTGGCTGCTCAACTTTGGCTTTTACTGTGTCTGGTGTCTGCACCGTTGTGAAGAAATCAGTATCATCCACAAGTCCTAATCCCATATCAACATTTACGGCCTTTGCTGGTTTACCTGTTTTGGTAAATTTATGGGTGGTGGAGATACCTGTATAAGTAAGCTCCTGACCATTGGCGTCTGTTCCATCGTTCTCCGTAGCATGGGTAGAATCTGGTATAGAAAAAGTACCTTTCAGCCTCCAGACAAGTACCTCACTTCCATCTGTTTTCTTTGTCCTGTATCCCATGGCAAAATACTTCGTAACACGTTCCCCTTCAATCAACATTCCTGTAGACGCATCATAACCCTGACCTGTAAGCTCAGCTACGATAGCCAACTCTAAAGCGGATGTTGTTATTGTAACCTCATCGGAACCCGTGGAAGTCACAACAATAGCCGGTATATTATCATAATAATGTGGCTCACTGGATGACTCTGTGGTTTTGGATAATTCTGCAACACCAGCTAAATCCTTTACTTCTCCACCTTCAAATACATCCGCCGTATCCTTTGTTATTTCTGCATAAACAAGCCCCTCAATACCTCTGTATTCCGTAATCTTTTTACCTTCATTCGGCATAGCTTACCCATTCCTTTCCATTTCCTCAATAAACAGGGCATTTAATCCCCTACCAATATGTGACTGTTTTCCACTAGGTACATCATAACCTCTACCGGATATGATAAATCCATTCTGTTTTAGTAAATTAATAGCCCCGTCTATGGTTTTGTAAACCAGCGCTATATCCTTGCCATAAAAGTTCACATCAAAATCCCATATACAACTGATGGCCTGATTGTTATAATGGTTCCCATCCTCAGAATTATTGTTCCAGAAAGTAAAGAAGCTGTCTGGATAATCATTCTCGCTTGCGAGGCTTCCCTGTCTGTGCACCTCATAACCAAGTGTGCTTAATACCTCAATTAATTTATCTTCCATCAGCCCATCCTCTTTTTAACTGCCGTCTGTATTACATCCTCTTGAAGCTTTGCAATTTCTTTTCTTGTTTTGGAACCGTATACAGCATTGTATAATGCCGTATCTTTTGCCATGGTAGGAGTCCCATACATCAGGAACACGGATGGCATCCCGCCATTAGCAAGGTCGAAACCAACTCCTATACTCGCTGTACTTCCTTCCCATGTGACCAGGCTATCATCCACAATTGCGGCCTCTGTATCCCCTGTTCTGTGGTGCTTTACCATTGCTGCATGTGCCTGGTCAGCAATGTGCTTTTGCGTCACTATCAGAGCATCCTCCACTGGAGCTTTCAGGTCCCCTCCCAGCTTATCAAGCTGGCTCATAAGTTCCTTAAAACCATCAAACTGTAACCCAATCTTGTTCTTTGCCATTATGCACCTCCAGTAACGATATGCACCTTAAATTTACAGAACTGATTACGCATATTAATGTTCTCCGGCTTCCCCAGGATTTCATATTCTTCCCCTGACTCTACAAATCGAATATAACAATCTGACTTAATGTCCGGTCTGTACCATGTCTCCACATACCCTGTATCCTCTACGGCCACTATACCGTTGATCATGGTATCTGTACCGCCATACGTCTTATAGGAGCAGAAGATGAGCGGACCAGCATCAGGATATACAGTTTGTTTCACCCCTTTGATAGTCTTATAAGTTGGGACCAGCAGCATAACGGGAACTGTAAATGGCTGGCTTGGACGGTATTCACTCATTCATATCACCACCTTTACGATAGCAGAGTTGTGTTACACGTTGCAGAAAATAGGGGGAAAAGGATGTATTGCCCATACCATAGTTCCATAAATCGGCCACACCACGGGCCACGGCTCCATGACTGCTTGTAGAATCCATAACGGTCTCAGATACTCCGGCGCCTAACATGAAATCTACAACATCGTCAATGTACCCCCTTATGGTGTCATCCTGAAAATTGCCAGATATGCCCAGCATATCTTTTACTGGTTTAAGCAATTTTAAATTATCCATTTACCCATTCCCCCTGTTAGATATTAAGCGCTAGGTGCGGATGCTGCTTTCTTAAGCAGGTAACATCCTGATGTATCCAGGATTTTACCATCAACAATCGTTAGACCTTTATTCACCCATTCATTCTTATCATCATCAAACCAGCGTTTCATACCAAACTCCATGTTGGTATTAATTGCATAGTCCTTTGGTACCCAAAACACTCCAATAACATCACCTGCATTTGCAGTATCAAAATCCTGGATTACATCCGGCTCCACAAGGTCCGTGGTCCGCCCAAAGAATGAGCCGGCCGTGTTACCCATGTTCAACTCTGTGGCCTCCTTAAACAGTGGACGGTCGTTCTTGTCCTTCATGGTCAGCAGGTAAGTCTCAACTGTAGATGCAGGGAACAAAAATTCTCCCTGACCACGTTTTGAGAGCGGTACGATGGCGAACAGTTTCTTTCTCCAGGCGGTCCAGTCTGCCAATTCCTCAGCCGTGAATGTTACCACGTTTGTTACTCGGTCATCCTTAATAATTCCTAATGGCTGCCCCTGTCCAGTACCGCTCATGATGACCTTATCCATGGTCTCCACATATGCCTCAACCATGATACGGGTAATCTCACTTTCGAACAGGTCTAGGGATACAACCTGTGCAAGCAGTGTTTCAGTCACACGGATTTCACCGATGTTATAATCAAACTGGATAAACTCGTTGATATCTCCGGCTTTCTGATTATCTGAAACTTTTGTTTCAGTAATCCACTTAAAGGTTGCTTTAAGTTTAGAGATTGGGAACTTTACACCGCCCTTAACATTAAGCTTGCGCACCTTGGAATAAATGTGTCCATATACCTTACTTACATCCTTGATGAACTCATTCATGATTGTTTCAGGGATGATAGCGCCAATATCAGCAGTCACGGACGGACCAGGGTCTCCCCCAGCTCTCTTGTTCATCTCGTTGCCCGCTGTCCTGGCCCGCTCCATTACATCGTCAGGGATGGATATACCTCTCTGTACATAGTTCTTAAATGCGACTCTATACTCCATAGAGCTGTATGGCACTTCGTTCTGCCTGGTATGTGTCTGGTCCTGGCCGTTACCAATTGCATATGCAGCCAGGGGGTTGCCGCCTCTGGTCTGGGCATTCTGTGGTACCTGATTCCTCCAAAAACCACCTCCATCTCGTCCCTCTACATCTGGATCATCTGGATCATCCGGGTCATTCGGCTCTCCCCCATTCATGCAGTCAAGCTCATCCTGGACATCCTGGGCATCCTCCCTAATCTCCACAATCTTTGACTGGATGCTCCTCAGCTCCTCCACTGTAATATCAGCCGCCTGGGAACGCTGTGTAAGCTCCGCAATCTTTCCCTGTAATCTGGCAAGCCGCTTTTCAAGAATCGTTTTTCTTCCCATTAATCTTTACCTCCTAAAATTGCAATCTGAATCTTTAATTTTTCCTTTTCCTGGTCAGTGTCCACTGACTCCCCCTGTGACCGTCTGGCACTCTCCAGCGCTGACCTGGCATTTTCCAATGCCGCTTTATCACGGGTATTTATTTCCGTGGCCTCATAGGCCGGAAATGTTACTGCACTTACTTCTACTACAACACTTAATGCCCTTATATGCCTTGTAGGATGGTCTGAGTCCAGGTTTTCCCATTCCTCATCTGATATTCCAAACATAAAGGACATACCTGTTATATCACCACGCTGCACAGCAGAGTATAAAGCCCTGGCATCAGCGTTATTTTCTATGTCAAGCAGTACCCGGATTGACAGGCCATCGTTGTCCACTATCAACTGCATGGTACTGTTTCCGTTGTTTCTCCGGCTCCTGGCCAGGGGGATTTTCGACAAATCATGATTCACCAAAAAACGCACGTCTGTCAAATCAGTAGCATTTAAGGCTCCAGGCTCTATGATTTCATCAAACCATCCCATGTCAGTCCTGGAGTTGTAAACGATGGGACGGCCTACAATCACATTACCATGTTCACCTTCCTCTGCCCGGATTTCAAATGTGTAATTCCGTCTAATCAGTTCCGACTTCTGGTCCTTCGTCTGTAGGTTCTGTTTCTTTTTTCTTGACATCTTTACCACCTCCATTAGTCTGATATTCTCTTGCATACTCTACGTCCACATAGTTAAGAGATTGCATGCGCCTGCCAACCAGGGCGGCATCAGGACGCATACCAAAGGCAACACGTTTTTCATTTTCATATAATGTTCCGCTATCCCCCAGTAACCGGACCATTTCAATTGTTTGGTCAGTGCTCATAAAGATAAGGTCTTTAGGATAGAATGTTATCTGATTCCCTAACCTTCGGCGGCGTTCCGTAAAGAACACTCTTGTGAACTCATCAGAAAGACTTATTACCAATGGTTCGATTGACTTCTGGTAAAATGCCTCATACTGTGCCTTTGTGTAGTCACCAGTTAAAATGCAAAGTGGAACACCAAAATTCCTCAATATTTTTTCATCAATGAACTTGATTGTTTCGGCATCCACCAATTTGATTTTACGGTCAAACGGTATAAAATCGCCTTTTAGGTCCATAGGGAGGAAACCACTCAGGTTTGCTAGTAGTTTCTGCTCCAGCTCTTTGATAGCATCCAGAGTGTTAGCCGTGTCCATGATGGAGTTATACTTTACCACACCATTGATAGCAAAACTTGAGCGCATGGCCTTAGAAACACCTGTCATCAAATCCTCATTAAGTTGTAGTGTCTTAAGCAATGCTTTGTGGTTCGGCTGCCCTTGTGCGTCACCTCCTAAAAACTCATTCACTCCGTAGCGATATTTAATGTGGATCACGTCACTATAGGGTAATGTGGTTTCATAGTGGTTTGCAAATTTCATTGTGATATAAAGCGTACCGGACGCATCCTCAATAAACTCAACAAAATTAGGCTGTACTGGATATATTGCCCGGTAGTTCCTGCGCTCGTTTCCCTTTTCATCCATCCATACATCATAGACAGGGATTGCAAAGGCGTTGTAATGAAGAAATAAAGACCATATAAATTTCTCAAGGAATTCGCTTTTTGTCATCAGAGGATTTGGATTATTCAATACCCATTGAATATCATCATTTACGGGAATAATATCTTCTCCCGTGCTACGCTCATGGATTGGACGAAGTTTCTTGATTTCATCCACAATACAGGTAATGCATTGCTGCACCACATCACTTGCATAAATATCGTCACCAAATTGTGAAAATATGGGAGTGAAGCCGTTCAACATCTGAGCATAGGTTGTTTTCTTATTCAATTTTTTTAAGATACCATCAAACAAACCCATCACTTTTTACCTCCAATAATTTTAGATAATTCAGTCCGATATCTGCGGTACATTTCATACAAAATTAGGTAGGTGACTGCGCCGTCAATACGCTTTTCTGTTTCCATTTTTACGGCCATGCACTGGCCTAAATCATCCACCTCTATTCCTGCATTTCCCAGGCACCACTTGTCTATAGGATTCATATTGTAATTAATAAGCCTATGTTTAAAATCACTTTCACATAATTTCATGGCATTTGTAAGTGTCTGTCTGTTCTGCTGTATCAATATCAGTTCCTCATTCTCTTTGGTCCAGCCATAGTACTCCATCTGTGTAATCCACTGCTTGGAAAACTTTTGGTCGTAACCGCATTTATATAGCCGGATACCCAAATCTTTATACAACATATAAAACCAGTCACCCACCATAGACAGGTCCACGTCACTGCCAGGGCATACCGTGAGCAACTGCTGTTTGGCCCATTCCGCATAATCTGCCCCGGCATTTTTATCGTCTGATTCTGTTATGTTCTCTCTCCGTCCAGGCGAAGGCGGCGCTTTGGTTTACGATCTGCAGCTTTTTACAGAAAGGCATTTCGTTCATCACAGTTCCGATTTTCACGCGTCTGATGAGCACCGAGGAGTACGGAACCTATACGGTTTATCTGTCCTGGCTGCAGATTTTGACGATTATGACATCGCTGTATTTATTTAATGGTGTTTATGACAATGCGATGGCAAAGTACGAGAAGCAGCGGGATGAATATACATCTGCAATGCAGGGACTGACGTTTGTGATTACGGGCGCGGTTTTTGCATTGTATTGTTTTACATCGGGTTTCTGGGAGAAGATTTTAAATCTGCCGAAATCGATGATTCTGCTGATGTTTCTGGAAGCGCTGCTGAGTCCGGCGCTTTCTTACTGGTCGGGGCGGCAGCGGTTTGAGTATCGGTACCGGATTCTGGTCTGCGTGACGATTCTGCAGGCGCTGATGAACCCGATCGCGAGCCTGGTGCTGATCCGTATCAACGGCGGTACGGCCATGATGCGGATCTTAGGTATCGTCGGGGTGCAGGTCTGCATCTGTGTGCCGATTATTGTGTTCCAGTTCTGCAGAGGAAAAGAGTTCTTTTCGAAGGAATACTGGGGCTACGCACTGCGGATCGGAATTCCGATTGTGCCGCATTATCTGTCCGGTATTATCCTGAATCAGGGCGACCGCATCATGATCGACAAGATGGTCGGAAAGACGGAAGTTGCGCTGTACGGGCTGGCGTACAGCATTGGTATGCTGGTGCAGCTTTTCATCAGCGGTATGAACAGTGCATTGACACCGTGGATGTACAGCAAGATCAAAAAGGGCGACATCCGCTCAATGCGGAAGGTGCTGCAGCTTCTTAGTATTGTAGTGGTCGGCATAGCCGTGGCGCTGATGCTGATCAGCCCGGAACTGGTGCTGATTTTCGGATCGCCGAAGTACCGCGAGGCGGTGTACGTCATTCCGCCGGTGGCAGCGAGTGTGTTCTTTATCTTTATTTATAATATTCTCTCGATGCCGCAGTTCTATTATGAAAAAACACAGTTTCTGATGGCTGCATCCATGGCGGCGGCTGGAGCGAATGTGGTGTTGAACTTTATTTTTATCCGCCTGTTCGGCTATATTGCGGCCGGTTACACGACGCTGGCATGCTATATGCTGTATTCGGTCGGCCATTATATTGTGAGCAAACGGATTCTGGTGAACGAAGGAATCCAGGAAAATCTGATGAATCCAGGATTTCTTGTGGCGTGCTCCGTTTTTCTGATTGGAGCAAGTATCATCTGCAATCTGATTTTCCCGTACAGGATCCTGCGTTACGCGATTCTGCTCGCAAGTGCAGGGCTGGTCTTCTGGAAGAAAGAACTTCTGCTGAAGACGATGGCGGATATCCGGAAAAAATAAAAAAGTGGGGGAGGATTTGAAACGAATGTTCAGAGACTCCCCGTTTTTGTGCGTTTTTTCTTGACAGTCACAGAAAAAACGATACAATGAAAGAATGAAGAAAAGTAAGGCATTTTAATTAGAAAAGGAAAAATTACATGAGTACCAGTATTTCAATAAAAGAACTAAAAGAGCTCGATCCGTCAAGCTATCAGATCGTCGATATCCGCGATGCGGTAGAGATCTCCCACGGCGCGATTCCGGGAGCACTTGTGATGAAGACAGAAGAAATCGAGACAAGTGATGCGATTGACCGGAGCAAAAAGACGATTATCTGCTGCAGCCGCGGCCGGTTCAGTGTCGCAGCGGCGGAAGAATTACAGGAAAAGGGCTGGGACGCTGTGAGCCTGGAGGGCGGTTACATCGCCTGGCTGATGGATGTGATGAGCGCGCCGGAGGAGCAGGACAAGGCGGCAGACGTGGAGAAGAGTCTCCGCAAAAAATTCAAAAAGTCGATCTGGTCCAAATTTACGAAAGCGATCAATACGTACGAGCTGGTAAAACCGGGCGACAAAATTGCTGTCTGTATTTCCGGCGGAAAAGATTCGATGCTGATGGCGAAATGCTTTCAGGAGTTAAAGCTTCACAATAAATTTGATTTCGAAGTAAAATTCGTTGTCATGGATCCGGGATACAGCCCGGAGAACCGCAAAGTGATCGAGGACAACGCAAAGAGCCTCCACATTCCGATCACCATTTTCGAGACAGACATTTTCGATTCGGTCTACCATGTGGAAAATTCCCCGTGTTATCTCTGCGCGAGAATGCGCCGCGGCCATCTGTATCATTTTGCACAGCAGCTCGGCTGCAACAAGATTGCACTCGGCCATCATTACGATGATGTCATCGAGACGATCCTCATGGGAATGCTCTACGGTGCGCAGGTGCAGACGATGATGCCGAAGCTTCACAGCATCCACTTCGAGGGCATGGAGCTGATCCGCCCGCTGTATCTGGTGCGCGAGGATGATATCAAGGCGTGGAGAGATTATAACGGTCTGCATTTCATCCAGTGTGCCTGCAAGTTTACCGATACCTGCACGACCTGCAATAACGAGGAGAATCGTTCGAAACGCGTGGAGATCAAGGAACTGATCAAAAACCTGAAAAAGGTGAATCCGTTCGTGGAGAGCAATATCTTCCGCAGTGTGGAGAATGTCAATATTGACACCGTGGTCGGTTACAAACAGCACGGCATCCGCCACAATTTCCTGGAAGGATACGACGACAATCCGGGCTATGTGCCGGAGGCAGAAAAAGCGGCGGCGGAGACGGAATAAAAAGAAGGAACTCTATGCACAGAAAAATAGAAGAAACGCCGGAGCGGGAGAAAATGCTGATCCGGCTGAAAGAGCTCCGTCTGGAACGCGGTTACTCGATGACACAGGCGGCGCGGAAGATTTTCAGTCACCCGGACACCTACAACCGGTATGAAAAAGGCATCCGTGAGATTCCGTTGGACTGTCTGATTACGCTGGCAAAGCTGTATGACTGCAGTCTCGATTATCTCGCGGGTGTTTCCGATCAGCCGCGAAAATACGGAAGGTGATGTAAATGGCAATTCCTCTTTATCTAACAACGATTGAACAGGATATTTTTGATACATTCCGGTATCTGCCGCATGCGGTTGCAGTCGGTGTCGGCTTTGTGACGGTTGCGGCGGCGTGGAAAAATCAGCAGATCCAGAAGAAACGGAAACGGCTGGAGCAGTACCGTGCGCTGCACGGCGGGCAGCTTCTGGCGTGGTTTCTGGTAGCCGTCTATTTTGCCATGCTGATTTCGATTACACTGTTTTCGAGAGAACCGGGTTCGAGAACAGGTGTGGATTTGAAGCTGTTTGAAACCTGGGGAAACCAGTGTCTGCCGGACCGGTATTTTGTGGAAAATATTCTGCTGTTTCTGCCGTTCGGTGTATTACTGCCGGCGGCGGTGCCGTTTCTTCGGAGATGGTGGTACTGTGTGTATGCCGCATTTGCCACGAGCATGATGTTGGAAACTGTGCAGCTTTTAACAGAGCGCGGCTTCTGCCAGTTAGATGATGTTGTGACGAATACGCTTGGAGCAGCCATCGGGTATCTGGTTTTTGCACTGGTGCGGAAATGTTGGAGAGGGAAGATAGAAGAATAGAAGGAAAACAAGAAGGCTCTGCCCAAATGGACAGAGCTTTTTTCTTCCATGTTTTTAGATGGAAGTGCAGGAGAGTTAATCCACCCGTTCCTTTCCCCAGAAAAACAATGCCACGGTTCCCGGCCCTGTGTGGCTGCCGATGGTGGTTCCGATGCTGTTGATCTCGACTTTTCCGTTCAGATTGGGAAAGCGTTCCTCGACAAGATCCGCAACGGCCCGCGCATCTTCGTAGCAGGCGGACTGGGAAATGTAGCATTTGCCGGAGTAGGAGAGGCCGCCCTCGGCGTTTTCTTCCATCTGGTCGACGATTTTTTTGATGACTTTTTTCTTCGTACGGATTTTAAACCGCGGAATCAGCCGGCCTTCGTTGTCCATGTTGAGCAGCGGGCAGATGCCGAGGAGGCCGCCGATTGCGCCGGAGGCTTTGGAGATGCGGCCGCCGCGCACGTAGAAGGTGAGGTCCGTGGAGAAGAACCAGTGATGGACTTTGAGGCGGTTTTTCATCGCAAAATCGTAAACCTCTTCCAGCGGTTTTCCTTCATCGCGCAGGTCGGCAAGGCGGTCCATCAGAAGACCGTAGCCGGAGGAAGCGCCGAGGGAATCCACGATGAGGATTTTCCGTTCCGGGTAGCGCTCTTCAAGGTCGGCTTTGGCGATCATCGCGGAATTCAGGACACCGGAAATGCCGGAGGAGAGGCAGACGTGGAGAATGTCTTTGCCGTCCTGCAGGAATGTTTCAAAATAGGCTTCAAATTCATCGGCATTCACCTGGGATGTTTTCGTGGAAGCGCCGGCGGCCATGGCGGCATAGAACTGATCGAACGGCATGGATTTGCCGAGATCATCCGCGTACTCGGTGTCATTTAATTTGTAATGGAAACAGATGTATGAGATTTCCCGTTTGGAGAAATGCTCTTCGGTAAGGTCTGCCGTAGAGCAGCAGCTGATGACATAGGAATTCATAAAATAATCCCTCCTCGTAAAAATGAAAGTAAGAACTCTGGTTTCTGTGCCTATTGTAGCATCCCGAATGGGAAAAGGCAACTGCGGAACGTGATTATATCCGTAATGAAAGGGGAAGCGAAATGGTGTCAAGCCTTGTATTTGCGGTGCGGCCTGTGGTAGAATAGAACTATGAGAATACGAAAATACGAAGGACTAATTGTTAAGTAACTAAAAACATAGAAATATGTATATAAATGTAAATAAGAGTGGACATATGAAATCTCTTATCTATAGCTTAACAATAGGTCTCAAGCCTAAGTGACTGCTACTGTCGAAAGACATGTTGCAGATAGGAACTATGTTAAGTAGTAAGGTAAAGACACACCTTTAGATGTAATCTTCAGTCTGAAGCTCTGTGAGTACAAACCAGGAAACAATGCTAATGTCCTGCATTGATAACAGGGAAACACATATCCTCTACTTGACTTTGGCACGAAGAGCAATTCTCCGAAAGGAAGGTGTCAGAAATGACAAGTTATTCTTTTGTATTAGATGCTAATGGGAAACAATTAGCACCGACAAAAGAACAAAAAGCGTGGTTTTTTATTCGCAAAAAACGGGCAACATTGGTTAGTAAATATCCAATGGTAATACAATTGAAGAAGGAAATTCCAGAAAAGGAAATCTGTCAGGATGAGATTCGCTGTGGAATCGATGATGGCGGACTCCATGTAGGGATTGCCCTGGTCCAGAAATGTAAAACGAAAAATAAAGTTGTTTTCAAAGGAACTATTGAGCAACGTAATGATGTAAAACATCTTATGGAAGTCAGGCGAGGCTATAGACGTTACCATCGTTATCACAAAAGATACCGGCAGGCAAGATTCGACAATCGTAAATCTTCTAAAAGAGAAGGACGAATTGCCCCAAGTATTTTACAGAAACGACAGGCTACAATAAGAGTGATCCATTGGCTTAATAAGTGGATAAACATAACAAATTATTGGCTGGAAGATATTTCTGTTGATATCCGGGCATTAACAGATGGGTATCAATCTTATCGTTGGCAATACCAAAAATCCAACAGACTGGATGAAAATATCCGTAAAGCAGCTATTCTAAGAGATGGCGGTAAGTGTATGGAATGCGGAAAATCTAATTGTAGATTAG
>OLVT01001280.1_pt1 | contig 22260 bp, 16 predicted proteins | sample 1673241 | NCBI WGS metagenome assembly OLVT01 (sample SAMEA3178936, study PRJEB25190) | human gut metagenome | biome: human gut; feature: human-associated habitat; material: faeces | place: Austria | collected 2013 | reverse complement strand
GGTCGCGCTTGGAGAGCTTCTTGTTGCCCTGGCCCATCACGTACGGCATGTGGCCGAACAGCGGCATCTCCTTGGCGATGCCGAGTTCCATAAGGTAACGGTAAAGCACGATCTGGCGCGGGGTGGAGCTCAGGAGGTCCTCGCCGCGCAGCACGACGTTGACTTCCATCATCGCGTCGTCGACCGGGTTGGTCAGCGTGTACAGTGGGTCGCCGTTCGGGCGCACGATCACGTAGTCCGGCACGGAGCCGGCCTTGAACTCGATGGTGCCACGAATCAGATCGTCAAAGGCGATGTCTTCATCAGGCATCTTGATACGTAGCGCAGGCTTGCGGCCCTCGGCGCGGAAGGCGGCCTTCTGTTCATCGGTCAGGTTGCGGTCGTAGCCATCGTAGCCGAACTCGGCCGGACGGCCGGCGGCAAGGTTGCGCTCCTTGATTTCCTCAGGAGTGGAGAAGGATTCGTAGGCGTAGCCGGCTTCGAGCAGCTTGGCGGCAACATCCTTGTAGATGGCGGTACGCTCGGACTGGCGGTACGGGCCGTGAGGGCCACCCACATCGATGCCCTCGTCCCAGTCGATACCCAGCCAACGCAGGGATTCGAGGATCTGGTTGTAGCTTTCTTCGGAGTCGCGCACGGCGTCGGTGTCTTCGATACGGAAGATCAGCGTGCCGCCGGTGGCGCGAGCTTCCGCCCAGTTGAACAGGGCGGTACGAATCATGCCGACATGCGGGGTTCCGGTCGGCGACGGGCAGAAGCGAACACGAACGTTCTTGGGCAGTTCGGGTTTGGTGTTTTCAGCATCAGTCATAGTCCCCTATTGTGCCGCGCGCGCCGGACGCGGAGAGCAGCGCTCCTCGCTCTTTTGCTTCGTTATTGACGTTTCGGGCCAACACCATCCCAAAACGGCCATTTTCCAACGAAATCTCTTTTGCCTGCCATTTTCTTTTCTTTTGCTTTTAAAATCAAAAGAAAAGAAAACAGCAAACGAGAATCAGCAGGCCAGGCCCACGAACAGCAGATCCTAGTCTTGAGATTCGTCTTCATGCGATTCGCGCTGCTCAACGGCGGCATCCGTGTATTCGTGGTTCATGGCATTCCCTACATCTCTGTATGTTGCTTTATGCGTAGCGCCAAAAGCTTCGTCTGCTTTCCAGTTCCACCCCCGCAACTGTGCGCAATATTCATGTAACAGGTTACACAACCGATCGACAACGTTCACCCTCAACTGATATCGATTTGATAACCATCGATTCTTTCCAGTGCATTCACCACAACTTTGGACATTATTTGGCGCAATTGTTGAGTTTTCCACTCATGCAATGGAAGAATATGATGTGACACATAGGTCTTATGAAAGGGGAATCAATGTCTGATCCCAACAATGTGCCTTTGCCTCAGCAGCCTGAGGCCAACGGTACGCCCGCACCTAATCCCGTACCGCAGTATGGCGCACCGGCCCCGGCGCAGCCCTCACAGCCGGCGCAGCCCGCTTACGGCCAGCCGGCATACGGCCAGCCTGCTCCGACCGCGAACTCTTATGGCCAGGCCGCACCAACCTACGGTCAGCCCGCGCCCGACGCCAACACCTACGGCCAATCCGCACCGGCGTACGGCACACCGACCCCCGATGGCAATCCTTACGGCCCGGTTCCGCCGTCTTACGGCCAATACGCCGCGCCCACTGCCACTGTGCCGCTGGATAAGCCTTACTACGGATGCTCCTTCCAAGAAGCCTTCCTGCGCTTCTGGAAGAAGTACGTGGTGTTCAGGGGCCGCGCGTCCCGCAGTGAATTCTGGTGGTGGGTGCTGGCCGCTTTCGGCATCAATATCGTGCTGGACATCCTCAACACCGCCACAGATGAAAAGCTTGGCTTCCTCGCCACCATTTGGGGTCTGGCGACCCTAATCCCCACCCTGGCACTTTCCGTCCGCCGTCTGCATGACACGAACAAGCCTGGCTGGTGGGTTGCCATTTTCTATATCGCGATGGTTATCGGCCTTATCATCATGATTATCGGCGGTGGTGCGGCACTGTACGGCGGGTTCAGGAGCCTTGGCAGTTATGACTATGGTTATGGCAGCATGGCCGCCGGCGGTCTTGGCGCGGCGGTCATTGGTGCGTTGATTACGCTGGCCGGCTGCGTTGTCTATATCGTGTTCATGGCTCTTCCCAGCAAGCCGGAGGGCGCACGTTTTGACGATGGCGCGGCGGCAACCCCCATGCCTCAGGGTGCTTACGGCGCACCATACAGCACGCCTGTACCCCCGAATTTCGCCGCTCCGAACGCGCCCGCACCCGGCTTCAACCAGCCGGCCCCGGCTTACGGCCAGCCGCCCATGCCAACCCCCGACTATGGCCAGCCGGCTGCACCCGCACCTGATTACGGTCAGGTGCCGGCCCCGCAGTACGGCCAACCGGAGGCCCCGGCCCCACAGTACGGCCAGGTTCCGCCGATGCCTCAAAACGCCGGCGACGAATCCGCAACACCTTCTGAGCACACGGCTCCCGCCGGCGACAATGCCCAGAAACCCTGGCAAGGCCAGTAACCGATATCGGTGAACTTCCGTTGAAGAAGTTCCCCGCAACCAATGATGAAGCCCTACTCAACGCGAGTAGGGCTTCATCATTCTCGGCACTGTATTATCGGCACTGTATTCAGCCAACTACCCCAACGGCATCACGGCAATGGACTGCGAAAGCATATACGATTCACCCGGACTAAGGGCAACGATACGGTCTCGGCACGCCGCTGCCTCCACGGCCACAAAGCCACGCCATTCACCCGTCTTGGCATGGGCAATGGCGTTGCCGCCCTGCTCTCCGGGATTCCACACCACCGTCTGCGGCGAGCCGGTCTTGCCGATGCGAATCACACGACCCAGCACATGGTCCTGCAATTCCAGTGCAGCATCGGAATAATACACACGGTCCACCGGCTGATCGCCGAACATCACCGATGGCTGTTCTTGTAGTTTTGGCGGGAATCCGGCTTCCGTGGCATCCAGATATGTTGCACCCCGCAAACCGACCAGCCGCGCGCCGAGCACATCGCCGACATGCAGATACGAGTGCAGCGCCGCCTCATACGACATCGGCTCACCTCCCGTGTTGGTAACGGTCAGCGTCATCGTCAGCGTATCGCTGGCACACACCTCGTATGCGGCATGGAAACGCACGTTGGGTTCATCCTCGATCCATGGCACTTCGCCAGTCGTCAGTCGTTCGGAATCCAGCACATACCGCACACGGGCACCGGTAAACGCCCCTTCGTCCAGCGCCCACTGGCGCAATCGTGCGAACCCATGAATCGGTCGCTTCGCAGTCTGCCCGCCATGCACAAACCCCGGCCCGAACCAGGGGAAGCACACCGGCACTCCCCCGCCAACCGGCTGACCAGCTTCGAAATGCCATGTGCGGGGCGTCCAGATTACATCCGGCTGCCCCGCCGGGGCCCAGCGCAGCAGATGCGCCCCGTAATCGCTGATTACCGCGCTACCGCCGTCATTGGTGAGCGTGCGCAGATTGACGCCATTGCCCATAAGTGTTTCTTCTTCCGTTGCGTAAGCGATGTTCTTCACCACATAGACGATTTCCTTGGCACGGAGGAATCGCGAGCAGGGGTAAGAGAACCGATCAGGCGGGCTAAGCTGCCTTGATTCTCACAACTCCACGGTTTCTTTGCCAGGGTCATCTTTAATGTGCGCAAACTTGGCGGCCAAGGCCTCCTTGTTGCGCTTTTCGTCTTCTTCCTTGGCCTTCTTCTTGGCTTCGTCCGGGTTCCAGAGCACATCGTCGCGGTGCTTGGTCCATTCGGCACCGGCCAGCGGGGCAATGTATTCGGCGGTGGCGGTCAGGGTGTCACCGGCATTGGCACGCGTATCAATCAGATCAAGAATCTGCTGGTCGGTCAGGCAGATGCGCGGAATCGAGCACTGCTCACGTAATTCGTTGACGTACAGCAGAATCGGCAACGTTACGATGGCGGTGGCCCGGGCCTCGTCAGCAACATCAGCGGCATCAGCAACAGCCGGACCAACCAAGCCAACCGTCTCGGCATGCCCGCTCACCACGTTCAGCAGCGCATCGCATACGGCGAGCGCGGTGGCGAAACGGACGGCCACATCAGCCGGCTCGCCGGAAGCCGCCAAACGTCCGCCAGCCTCGGCATCGGCCTCAACCTGAGCCTCCACGGAGACAACCGTCTCACGGACTGCGGCCTCGACATGCGAATCCCAGTCAACACCTAAAGCTTCGGCGGCATCGAAAATCAGCTGCACATCGCCGGATTCCGAGTAACCGGCCATCGTATCGTAGGCGTCATTGGCAGCAAGCAGCGTGTCTACGATGCTTTGCGGACGGCCGGGAATCTCATCGGCGCCTTCATAGACGAATTCGGCATCGGGCACCGTGACGTCTTCACCGGTCAGCACGCGGGCGAATGCGTGCGTGACACGCACCTGCAGGTTCTCCGCATACTTGGCGTCATTGTCCATCTGCATGGCTTCGGTCAGCGGCCACAGGCTAATTAGCGCCGAGCCGGCTTCAGCGGCCTCAGCTACCCCCGGCAATGCCGCGATCCGTGCGATTGCCTCACGATTGAGTTCAATGGTCATTCATGCTCCTCTGCGTTCACCACTTGATTGTAGTGCGTCCCATTGGCTCCCTCTGAGGGGAGCCCAGATTGTAGCTCAGCTATTCACCAGTGTGCCGTTACTTGACGTTGGCTGCTGGGTCGACATACGTGATTGACATCACACGGCCGGTTTCGTTGTCGTACGTCACCGAGGTCACGGAGGCGAGCGCCGTGTGCCGCAGGAACATCCAGTGCTCGGGGTGGCCGGTCTCCAGATAATGGCGATAACTGAAAATCGGCGATTCGTGGCTGACCACCACAATCTGTTCGCCGGGGTGTTGGGCGACCTTCTCGCGTGCGAAATCATCCATGCGCTGCGCAATGTGCTGATAGGATTCGCCCCAACTCGGCTTGTACAGGTTGGTGACCAGTTTCCAATTGCCGTTCTTCCACAGCGCGCCTTCGCCATGGCCGATACGCTTGCCGCGGAACTCGTTGCCGGCCTCAATCACTCGCTCATCGGCGGTGAGCATGAGCGGGGCTTCGCCTCGGGCCTCGCGCACGGGATTCAACGCGTCAAGAATCGCGTCGGCGGTCTCGCGCGTGCGGTCCAGGGGAGACGAATACACCGCGGAAATCGTATTGGTCTGAGGGCTATTGGCCAGATAGGCGGCGGTGGCCTGTGCCATACGCCGGCCAAGATCGGAGAGATGGAAGTCGGGCAGCCGCTCATAGAGCAGATGGTCAGGGTTGTAGACCTTGCCGTGGCGAACGAAGTGGATGGTGGTTGCGCTCATGAGCCGCCTTTCTTTTTATTCCTACGGGCATCTTGCGATGTTCGCCGAAGAACATGAGAACGTTGTCTTAATATCTCCAATCTACCGCGTGTCGCGCCCTAACCAACGATTAGAGTATCCGTGACGCAAATATGCGAATAGGGAAATCCAACGCAAACTTTGCGCGACCATGGACAACACATCATTCGATGAGGGCTTCGCCGGCAACGCCACGTCAGCGGGGAACATCCAATCGGGAGCGGAAAGGAGCGTAGTGCTGTTATGTCCAACAACCTGTCCAACTCGAACACCATTATAGCTGGCATCAAGGAAGTGGGTCACAAAGTTTTTGGTGGGTATGCGGAGTTGCTGCGCATACCTCATACCGCTCGTTATTCCATCGGTTCGGTGATTGCCTGCATGCCGTTCCCGATGGTGGGCATGACCATCACCATTTCCGTGCAGCATTACTACGGCAACTACTCGCTGGCAGGTATGCTCACCGCCATTCAGGCGATTGCACTGGCCGTGGCCACGCCGCTGCTCGGCAAGCTGACCGACAAGTTCGGCCAGCGGCAGGTTTCGATTCCAACGATTCTGGTGTGGATTGTCGCCGCCGTCGCGCTGACCACATCCATCACCAATCGTGCGCCGGAATGGGTGCTGTACTGTTTGACGCCGTTCCTGGCAGCTATTCCGCCGTGGGGCGCGATGAGCCGCGCGCGCTGGACCAAAATCCTGAAGGGCGATCAGGAGCGTACCAACCGTGCGCTCTCCCTGTGCGGCGTGCTGGACGAATGCATGTGGGTAATCGGCAATCCACTGGCTTCCACACTGGCCGTGATCTCCGGTCTGCTGGCATTCTCGTTCACCGGCATGTGCGTGGTGGTGGGCGCGCTGATGTTCTTGACCGAGCTGACCACTGAGCCACCGTCACAGACTCAGCTGGCCCGCGCTGAGGGCATTTCCCGCAAGGAATACCGTGAGCGCGAGGCGGCTCGAGCCGAAGCGTTGAAGGTGGAGACCGCAGCCGAGGAGACTCGCCGCCGTCTTGAGCGCGAAGGCGTGACCGATGAGGCCACGATTAACGCCGCCATTGAGCAGGCGGTCGCCGATGCGCGTTCCGGCAAGAAGGCGTCCATCTGGGGACCGGGTCTGATTGCGGTATGCGTCACCTGGTTCGGCTTGGGCGCGTTCCAGTCGGCTACAGGCATCTCGATCATCGCATTCGCCACCGAGTCGAATATGAAGCAGTACACGGGCTTTGTATTCGCCTGCTTCTCCATCAGCTCGTTGATGGGCGCCTTGGTGTACGGCGCGAAGAACTGGTCGATTGCCCTGTGGAAGCGCTTCTACTTCTGCCTGGCCGTGGTGAACATCGGCATCAGCACGTTCCTGTTCGCCAAGCATCTGTGGGTGATTATGATCATCTACCTGATCATCGGCGTGTGCCAGGCTCCGACGTGGATTAACGGCAACCAGCTCATGCTGCACTTGGTGCCGCCTTCCCGCCTGACCGAAGGCATGGCGTGGATGGGTGCGATGAATTCTATCGGCTCCTCCGCCGGTTCGGCGATTGCCGGCCAGTTCATCGACCGCATGGGCTCGCATGGCGGCTTCATGGTGGTGACCACTTTGGCACTGGTCTCGCTGGTGATTGCGCTGATTGGCTTCAAGCAGATCAAGGGCTCCACCGAGCAGCCGACCTTGACTGAAGTGAGTGTGTGAGACAAAAGCTAAGCCCCCTCTGACGAGGGGGCTTATACGTCAAAACGCTACTTCGGCCAGCCTTTGGGCGTGTGTTCCAGGGACCAGATGCCGAGCTTGTGGGAGAAGCTGTTCTGCCACTTGGCTTCAAGCTCCTCGGCATTCAGTCGATTTTCAGCGGACTTCAGACGGTTCATCGCATTGGTGTGCGTATCGTCGAGCAGCCACTTGCGAATCAAGAAGTTCCAGATCATTACCACGGCAGTGGCCACCAACTTGCCGATATTGGTGCGCAACAGATATTCGGCATGCTGCGATACATAGGCATCATGGTTCATGCCATAAGTGGAAATCCAGATAATCGCGTCATTCATGAACAGACCGACTACAGCGCCCGCCACGAAGATAAGAATCTCCATCCAGCGCGCCATGTCATCACGATGCTTGAATACGAATTTCATGCTCGCCAGATAGTTGAAAATCAGCGAGATGATGAAAGAGACGGTGGCAGCCAGCACGTTGTGCATGTGGAATATGCCAACCAATAGGTTGAGAATACCCCAGTCGATAACAAAGGCGATGACGCCCACAATGCCGAACTTCATCAGTTGTTCAATCAGTTTTCTCACAAGGGTATTCAACACTATTGGGCTGACTGCGGAACATATATTGGCTGGAAAGGCCAATAATCTCCCCAAATTGGCCTTGCCCCGGTCCGTTCTGCAAGCAGCTTCCTACATCCGCATGCCATGTTCAACAGCAACCGCTGAGGCTAGACTGGAAGCGAACCGAATCAAGGAGGAATTATGCCCGTTATTCACACTCATGTGTCCGTGCCCACCACCCCTGAGCAGCGCGAGGCGTTGAAGGCTGCCTATGGCAAGGCGATTACCGCCGTGCCGGGCAAGTCCGAGGGCTGGCTAATGTGCCCGTTCGAGGACAATATGCCGATTTACTTCGGTGGTAGCGATGACCAGCCCGCCGCCTATGTGGAAGTCAACGTGTTCGGCCGCTCTGTGCCGGGCTCTGCTTGGGAAAAGCTGACCGAGAGCATTATGGCCGCGCTGAACTCCACGCTCGGTATTCCCGAGGACCGCACCTACATCCGTTACACCGCCACCACCGACTGGGGCTGGAATGGTGGCAACTTCTAGTTGCCACCATTCCCCTCGCAGCATAGCTGCTCGCATCGCCTACGGAAAGCCCGGTGGGCTTTCCGTTTAACGGCTCAGGGTAGCAACTTCTAGTTTGCGTATGCTGGCTCCCCTCAGTCAGCTTCGCTGACAGCTCCCCTCAAAGAGGGAAGCTCAGATGTAGAAAGCCCGCCGGTGGCGGGCTTTCTACGTTTCAAGGGGCTGATTTCCAACATTCAGAAGCTCTACTAGCGTTTCAAGGGGCTTTTAAAACAAGAAAACCGGAGTATAAACATTGCAATTTCAATGGTCATACTCCGGATTTCGCAATCGAAGAGCCCCTCGAAACGCAGATAGACCTCCGGAAAACCGAAAATCCGCCCCTCAAAAGCGAGTTACCTCACCTCATGCCTGTCATCACACGATCTTGGGCATGGGGGTGGTGAGGCTGGTGGTCAGGTTGACGTGGACCAGACCGGCACCGGCATGCACCTCAACCTTCTTCAGGGTCACGGTGCGCTCTTCTTCGGGGGCACGGTCGTTGTCGGTCATGGTCGCCGGGGACTTGACCGCCACGAACGCCAGATCGTCCAGCGAGATGCCTGCGCTCTGGCACAGTTCCATGGCCTCGGACACGGACTCGGTGAAGCCCGGCTTGTAAATCACGCGCTCGGCCGGTACGCCGTAGGCGTTCTCGGCCACCCACTTGGCGTTCTCGGTCAGGGCCATGCCCTTGTGCGAGTGCGGTTCGGCCGGCATGGAGCCGTTCTGCAACGCGTCGACGAAACCGTCAAGCTGCGGGGCCAGCGCCTCGCCGCCGTCGCGGAACAGGTTGCCGATGATCGGCGTGCGGAAGCCCAGCTCGTCGGCGGTGGCCTTCAGGGACGGAACCTGATCGTCCTCGCCTTCCCACAGGTTGATGAGCGGGAAGGTCGGAATGTCCAGGTTCTCCAGGCGCTGCACGTGGAACGGGTAGCGCCAGGCCAGCTCGGGATCGTCGCGCCAGGTGGAGGCACGGGTCACCACGATGGCGGCGGACGGCCACTGCGCGCCGTATTCGCGGCAGGCGATGTCCAGCCACTTCTGGGCGCCGGCGTCGGTGCCGTAACCGGCCTCGACGATGACCACGTCATGCAGGGCGCAGGCCATTTCCACGGAGACCAGCGTCGGAATGCCGATGGACACGTTGGCGAACGGGCCACCGTGCACGTAGACCGGGGAGCCGTTTACGGTCTCGGTCTTGGCCGGCTTGACCGCGTCGGCCAGAATGCCAGTGATACGCCACAGGTCCACGAATTCGCCGAAGGTCACGGCCTTGCCGTCCTTGGTGCCGGCGATCATCTTGGACACGCGCTCGGAAATCTCGTCCATCGAGCGGGAGAGCACCACAATCTGCATGAGCTCGCAGGTCGGCGTGAGCACGACCTTCTCCGGCACGTTGCCCTTGCCGTAGTCCACGGCGGTGGAGCGCAGGGAGCGGCTCGGTACCTCGGAGACACGCGGCACGAGAATCGTGTCGAGCTTGCCGTCATCGATGGCCTTCTCGGCGAAGGAGACGAGCAGGTTCTGGGCCGCCTCGATGGCGCCCATTTCGCCGCACAGACCCCAGTCGATGAGCTCGGGGTGGGTCAGGGAAGCCTTGCCGCCGCCGGAGGCACCGCCCTTGGAACCGGCTGCGGTGATGCCCATGCTCGGCTGACGCAGCACGGCGGTCGCATCAATGCCGCGCTTGTTCAGGGCGTCGATCAGGGCGATGGTCGTGGTGGTCTTGCCTTCTCCGCGCGATGCCTTGAGCGGCGTATCGGCGGTGACGAGCACCACCTTGCCGTGCTTGCGCGGGGCGTCAGGGTTCTCGGCCAGGTACTTCATGTAGCCGAATGCGTCGATCTTCTGGACCAGACCGTACTGGCTGGTGAAGTCTTCGATGGTGGTCATATAAAGCCTTTCTGTGTTGATGATGGTGGGGCGGGGTGGTGGGGCGGCTGCCGCCGCCTCTTCGCCTAAAAACAGCCCACTGGGCTGTTTTCTTAACGGCTTAGCCCCTCAGGGAGGGGAGCTCAATACGGACTAAAAGTCGGACATGTGGAAGCCGTTCTTCATTTCCATGCTGCGAGTGTACAGCACGGAGTCAAGCAGCTTTTCGGTTTCCTCCTTGAGCTGGTCGGCCATGGTCTGGTTGGCGGCGGCGAGAATCTCGCGCACCTCGGGGTTACGCAGCGCGGCGATGGTCTCGTCCGGGGTCATCGGCTGCACATCGCCATCCACGTTGTCGGCCTCAAATTCCTCTTCAGCGGCGGACTGCGCGGCTTCCTCGGCGGCCGTCAAGCCCAGACGGGCGATCTGCTCGTCGGTGGCGGCGACCAAGCGGTGGCCCATCGCACCGGTCTTCTCCTGGTAGCGCTCAACGGCGTTGGACGTGGAGCGGAAGGCGCCATCGCACAGGGCGGCGATGATGCGGTTGGCCCAGTAGAAGTTCTCGGACGTCACGCGGGTGGTGGTGTCCTCAAGGTAGGCGGGCGTGGTGTCCACGTTCGGGAAGAACGGTACCAGCGTGTTGAACGGGTTGGAGCCGTATGCCATCCACTGGATGGCGCGGGAGGCCTGCGGGCGGTACGGGCGGATCTGCATCACCGCGAGCTGGCTCTGGCGGTTGATGCCGATCGTGCGGTACATGTGGCGGGTGCGCTCATCGCCCAGCTGGCCGTACGGATCGAACGGGGTGCCCTGGTAGTGGGAGCTCAGCACGTACTTGATATCCTCGATGGTCACCTTGCGCTCAGGCTGACGGGCCCACGGGATGTCGTCGGAGGTGGGCTTGTGGTCGGCGTCCGGGCCGTCCCACACCTCGTCGTACGGGTTGAGGAAGCGCTGCATGTACCAGGCGCGCGGGGTGTTGTACACGTGGTCGGAGTCGGAGTGGGAGCCGAAGGCATCGCGCGGGTTGAACGGGGTAGTGTTCTCCACCGCGAGGTCCAAATGGTTGGTTTCGATGAATTCGGCAAGGTCTTCGGAACACATGTGCGCTTCCTGGTCACCCAGGGCGTCCTCAAGGTCGAATTCGTCGATACCGAGCTGGTTCGGCATGGTCACGTAGGCCTCGTCCGGCACTCGCTTGGCAATCCAGTGATGGCCGCCCACAGTTTCCAGCCACCAGATTTCGTTGGAGTCGGAGAAGGCGACGCCATTCATCTCGTAGGTGCCGAATTCCTCAAGCAGCGCGCCGAGGCGCTGGACGCCCTCGCGTGCGGTCTTGACATACGGCAGCACGATGGTCAGGAAGTCCTCTTCGCCGATGCCGCCGGGCACCTCGGGCTCATCGCCCTTGGCCGGCGTGTATTCCACGAACGGGTCGGCGCCGAGCACGCGCTCGTTGGTGGTCAGGGTTTCGGTGGCGCTCATCGCCACGTTCGCCTCGTTGACGCCGGCCTCGCCCCAAATACCTTCCTTGAGGTCCGCGTTCGGCACGGCGGTGTACTGCAGCGGGTCGTCCGGCAGGGTGATGGTTAGGTGGGAGATCACCGACTTGTATTCGCGCGGCTGTTCCTCCGGCTTCACGACGATGAAGCGCTTCGGGTTGAACTCGCCGTTCGCGGAATCCTCGTTGCGGGCGATGATGGTCGAGCCGTCATAGCTCGCGTCTTTACCTACCAGAATCGTGGTGCAGGCCATAGTGTGATGGTGTCCTTTCTTTGTTGTGGTCACGCTCCCACTGGCGGGAGCTGGACGACGAAGTCGGACTGAAGGTGGTTTTGTACTGACCCACCCCCAGTCAGTGATGCTGACAGCCCCCGCCTGCGGGGGCTCATGTGGCTCACGCCTTGCCGGTCAGGAAGATGCCGTCGGTGTCGGGCACTTCACCGCTGTTGCGCAGCGCGTGCAACAGCTCGTTGAGCCAGAAGCCCTGATTCAAGCCGGGCAACGGCTTCTTGGTGGCCCACACCTGCAGGTAGTACTCATGATCCTTGTCCGGCGGCTGCGGACCGTTGTACCGCATGATCACCGCCGGGTCAGTGCTGCGGCCCAAGAACTTGGAGGCCGAGGAGTTGCACCCCTGCACGGTCTCGGGAATCATGGCCGGCAGCTGACGGGAGAAGTCCGGCGGGATGGCCAACGCATGCGAATCATTGAAGTCGTACATCAGCGCATCAATCGGCAGATTGGCCACGGACCAGTGAATCCACTCGAAGCCGCAGACCGGAATCGAATCCGGGTCCACGAACTCCCAGTGCAGGTAGCGGGCCTCGGGATCCACATCATCGATGTAGAACGGGAAGGAGACCACAGGCACGCCACCATTGAAATATTCAGGGGCCGCGGCCTTGGCGAAATCGTCCGGGATGACGGTGAAATCGGCGGAAATCTTCATACGTCCCAGTATCGCTCATATGTGTGACGTACTGGGGGCTGTGCGTTACGGGGTCTCTCCCCCAGTCTCGCTACGCTCGACAGCCCCCACTCATCAGAGGGGGGCTAGTTGCGTCGGGTTATGGGATCAGGGCGCAGAAGAGGGACTCGAATACCAGTAGCGGGTTGCCGTTGCCGGCTAGGCGCTTGCGGGCGTGGGCCACTTCGTCCAGACGGGTCACGGCACCGGCCCGGTTCAACCGCACCGACAATTCGGTGATCGACGAGCGGTTCTCCAGGTTGATGAGGCCCACCGAATCCTCCGCATTGTTCTGCAGCACCGCCACATCTCGGTAGATGGAGGCGATGGAGTTCAGCGCACGATCCAATACGTCGCGCGTACGGCGGGTGACCAAACGCTTCACATCGTCTTTCTTGGCAATCTGGTTGAATGCGCCACGCAGTTTCGGCGGGATGCGGTCGCTCGGTGCCAGTCCGTTGATGCGGCGGAATTCCGCTTCCTGGCCGGCGGTGATGCGGTTCGCGTCCGCCTCGGCCTGGGCCTTGGCATTGTCGATAAGATTGCCGGCCAACAACACTGCATCCGAGGCACGGGCCAGATTCAGCACACCGACCACAAGTTCATCGCGGTCGGACATAACCCGTTCGTCGGTGGCGTACAACTTGGCGATGCCGATATGGCCTTCGGCGAGTCGGGCCGCACGCTGCGCCACTTTTGGCTCGACATTGGTGGTGGAGGTCAGGAATCCGGCCACCGCCTGGGTGGAGGGCACGGCGAGGTTCACGATGCGTGTGCGCGAGCGGATGGTGGGCAGCACGTCCTGGGCGCTGGGCGCGCACAGTAGCCAGATGCAATGCTCGGCCGGCTCCTCAATCTCTTTCAAGAGCACGTTGGTGGTGCGCTCAAGCATGCGATCCACGTCTTCGATGATGATGATGCGCCACGGTGCGGTGGCGGGCATCTGCTCGGAGGTAGTGATGATCTCACGCACCTGATCGATACCAATAGTCACCTTGTTCGTGGTCAGCACCGTGACATCCGGATGCGTGCCGGCAAGCACCTGCTGGGTGACGCGCGTGGGCTCAGCGCTCATGCCGTGATCCGGGCTTTCCAGCGCCGCCGCAAACGCACGAGCCATGTTGGAACGGCCCGATCCGGGAGGTCCACAGATCAGCCACGACTGGGTGATCTGGCTCGGGTCGCCCTGCGCGATACGACTGAGCATGTCGATTACCGGCTTTTGGCCGACTAGTGAATCCCATACGCTCATGCGAGCTCCTTGATGTCGGATTCGATGGCAGCCCATACCGCTTCAATGCTCTGGCTCGCATCGATAACGCGGAAACGATTCGGCTCGGCGGCGGCCAAGTCCAAGAAGGCCTGGCGGGTGCGGGACTGGAAGTCATCACCGGCCGATTCCATACGGTCTTCCGCGTGTTCGAGGCGATGGTGGGACAGGGCTGGGTCCATATCCAGCAAATACGTGCGGTCGGGCAGCAGGTTGTTGGTGGCCCACATGCTTAAGGATCGAATCTCTTCTGGCGTGAGTTCGCGGCCACCGGCCTGATAGGCCAAGGAAGAGTCTAAATAGCGGTCGGTGATCACCACTTCACCGCGCTCCAATGCCGGGCGGATGGTTTCGGCAACGTGCTGGGCTCGGTCTGCAGCGAATAGCAGCGCCTCGGCGCGCGGTGCGATGTCGACGGCGCCCCCATCCACACCGTGCAACAGCAGTTGGCGAATGGCCTTGCCTAACGCAGTGCCTCCCGGCTCACGGGTAACGACCACGGTACGCCCCTGAGCCTCAAGATACGCACGCAGCCGCTCGACTTGCGTGGTCTTGCCCACGCCATCGACACCTTCAAACGAAACAAACAGACCGTTCATGCTATTGACCTTAGCGTTAGGCGCAGAGTTGCGCCCAACAGGCAGTTAAACCAGCTCTACCTCCGTTTCAAGGGGCTGATTTGGTCTTTTCTGAAGGTCTACTTCCGTTTCGAGGGGCTGTTGCCCAAGTAGACAACGTTCCAAAACGGCGGAATGACGTTGGCGCGGAGCCGTTCATACTCGTGGTTCAGCAGATGACCAGCCCCTTGAAGCGGAAGTAGATATTCTCAAAACGAGAAATCAGCCCCTTGAAACGCAAGTAGAGCAATAATTCCGCTCAGCCACGCTTGGGAATTACGGCGGGGCGCTCGTAGCCCTCGTTGGCGGTCAGCCAGTCGACGTCCTTTTTCACAGTGGCGGGGGTGGAACCGAGTTTTTCGGCGATGCGCTGGTTGGACCAGCCCTTGTTCGCCAACTTCTTGACTTCGGCACGGCGTTCGGCGCGCTTGGCCTCCTGCGCCGAAACCGCAGCCGAGGTACCGCCCTTCTTGCCCTTGCCGGCAACGGCCTTGGCGCCACCAGCACGCCCAGCACCGCGACGGCCACGGGTGGAGGGACCAGCCGCACGCTTTTCGGCGAGCAGTCGGAAGGCGTCATCAGGGGTGATGGATTCAGGCGTGTACTGACGCGGCACCGTGCGGTTGGTCTCGCCATCGGTGATGTACGCGCCGAAACGGCCGTCCTTGATGGTCACGTTCTTGCCGGTGTTCGGGTCCTTGCCCAAATCACGCAGCGGCGGCTTGGCGGCACCACGGCCACGCCCGCGGCCGTACTTGGGCTGCGAGAACAGTTCTTTGGCCTTGTCGATATCGACCGTGAAGATCTCGTCTTCCGAGGCCAGCGAGCGGGTCTCCGACTTGCCGTCGGCACCCGTCTTGGTCAGGTAGGGGCCGTAGCGACCGTTGTTGGCGGCCACCGTGCATTCGGATACCTCGCCGGTTTCGGCGTTGGTTTCCTCGTATGTGCCCACTTCGCGCGGCAGGCTCAGCAGCTTTAGCGCGTCTTCCAGCGACAGCGATTCAGGGCTCATCGTCTTGAACAACGAGGCCATCTTCGGGCGCGACGCGGCGGCGGCCGCGGCCTTCTTCGAACCCTTCTTGGCCGCAGAAGCACCAGCAGTATCGCCAGCAGCGCCAGCCGAAGCCTCAGCCGGCGGCACCAACGCCACATACGGGCCGAAACGCCCATTGCGCACCTCGACGGTACCGCCGGATACCGGATCAACGCCCAGCTCGCGCGGTCCACCGGAGTGGTTGTCGATCAAATCGCGGGCCACGGCCACCGTCAGCTCATCCGGCGCGATGGTGTCCGGCAGAGACGCGCGCTTCGGGTTGCCTTCGGCGTCCAGATGCTCCATGTCTTCCAGATACGGGCCGTAACGGCCGACGCGCACGTGCAGGCCGTCGCCGATGTCGATGGTGTTGATGGCGCGCGCGTCGATCTCGCCGAGCTGCGCGACCTGCTGTTGCAGGCCTTCGTGCGCCTCGTCGGCGTTGCGGGCGGCGCCCTCGCCGGAACCGAAGTAGAAGTGGGTGAGCCAGTCGCGGCCGGATTCCTCGCCGTGGGCGATGCGGTCAAGGCCGTTTTCCATCTCGGCGGTGAACTGGTAGTCGACCAGCTTGGGGAAGTTCGTCTCGAGCAACTTGGTCACGGAGAAGGCGAGCCAGCTGGGGATCAGCGCACGGCCACGCTCGTATACGTAACCGCGATCCATGATTGTGGAGATAATGCTCGCGTAAGTGGACGGGCGACCGATCTCCTTGGCTTCCAGCGTCTTGACCAGCGTGGCCTCGGTGTAGCGGGCCGGCGGCTGGGTTTCATGGCCGTCCGGTTCGATGTCGCTTGCCTCGACCTGCTGGCCGACGCTCATCGGCGGCAGGGAGGTGTTGGATTCGGAGGCGTCACCCCTGACGGCCTTGGCGTCCGTCTTGCCGGCGGCAGCAGCCTGGTCCGAGCCAGCCCCAGCGCCGGGAGCGGCGGCCTTGGGCTTGCGCCCCTCCCCCGTGGCCTTCATAAAGCCGGGGAATTCGATGACGGTGCCGGACGCCTGGAACACGGCCTCGCCCTCGGTGGGGCCGGCCGGCGCAGACAGGCGCACGGTGGCGGTGGAACCGGTGGCGTCAGCCATCTGGCAGGCAAGCGTGCGCTGCCAGATCAGCGTGTATAGGCGCAGCTGGTCGCCGGGAAGTTTGGAAGCCAGCTCGTCCGGGTCGTGGAAGCGCGAGCCCGCCGGGCGAATACACTCGTGGGCTTCCTGCGCGCCAGCGGTTTTGGTGGCGTACTGCTTGGGCTCGGCGGAGAGGAACTTGTCGCCGAAATGGTAGGAGACGGCGTTGCGGGCGGCGGTGATGCCCTCCTGCGACAGCGTCACCGAATCGGTTCGCATATAGGTGATGTAGCCGTTCTCGTACAGGCTTTGGGCCGCGCGCATCACGGCGCGAGCACCCATGCCGAGGCGATTGCCGGCGGTCTGCTGCAGGGTCGAGGTGGTGAACGGCGGCTGCGGGCGGCGGCGGTACGGCTTGGTTTCCATCGACATCACAGTGAAATCGGCGGTCTTCAGCGCCGAAGCCACGGCGGTGGCACCAGCCTCATCAAGCTGGCGAACGTTCGCCGCGAACCCGTCCGGGGTCAGCTGGCCGTCGGCACCGAAATCCTTGGAGCCGGCGAGTCGCTTGCCGCCGAGCGCGATCATGCGGGCGGAGAATTCGGCACGCTCCCCCAGCGCGTCAGGCGCGGACAGCGTGGCGACGATATCCCAGTACGGCGCGCGCTTGAACGCCATGCGTTCGCGCTCGCGTTCCACGATCAGGCGGGTGGCCACGGACTGCACGCGGCCGGCGGACAGGCCTGGGCCCACCTTGCGCCACAGCACCGGCGACAGCTCATAGCCGTACAGACGGTCGAGGATGCGGCGGGTCTCCTGTGCGTCGACCATATTGCCATCCACATCGCGCGTGTTGTTCAGGGAGGCGTTGATGGCGTTCTTGGTGATCTCGTGGAACACCATGCGCTTGACCGGCACCTCGGGTTTCAAGGTCTGCACCAAGTGCCACGCGATGGCCTCGCCCTCGCGATCCTCATCAGTCGCCAGATAGAGTTCATCGGCGTTCTTCAGGGCCGATTTGAGTTCGCTGACCGTACGCTTCTTGTCGCCGTCGACAATGTAATACGGCTTGAACCCGTCGTTGACGTCCACGCCGAACTTGCCGAACTTGGCCTTGTCTGCCGCGGGCACCTGGCTGGGCTGCGCGAGGTCTCGGATATGGCCGACCGACGCCATGACGGTGTACCCCTTGCCCAGGTAGTCACCGATCTTGTGGGCCTTGGTCGGAGACTCCACAATCACCAGTTTGGTAGCCATACCCACTCCTTATGTATTGCGCGAAACACACGACGTTTCTGGCGTCATAATACTCATGAATCATGTCCAACTGCCAAATTCCGCCGTTGTGCCGGGCAAATTCGGCCGTTCGCACCCCATGTTTTACCGTTTGGGCGGTGCCGGCGGAGCGCCGATCAGACCCAGCCGGCTTAAGGGCGCTGCAGTGATCTGACGCAGGGCCAGCAACAGTCCGAATGCGAGCATGGCCACACCCGCAATGCCCACAACAGCGCTGACATTCGCCCCCTGAACCGCCCAGCTGGCGCTGACATTGAGCCCCGGCACCACCTGCCAGATCACATAACCGCTGTAGGCGAGCAACAGCAGGCCCCCGGTAATCAGCACGCTGCCGACGATTTGCACGCTCACTGAGGAGACGCGGCGACCCGGCTCGTCCATGCCGGACTTGCGCGTAACTGCCAGAGCGAGCAGGGCCAATCCCGCCACCAGCAGGATGGACATCGCCACATCCGAAGGGCGATGCCATTGTCCGTATATCACGGAGACACCGACGGTCACCGCCCAAACCACGCCGATGACGCCCGCCAAAGCTCGAACCGCACGAGGCACGGTAAGCAGCAGAATCACCGCACAGGCTGCGGCCAGCATCGTGTGACCGGAAGGCGCGGAATTAGCGGCAGGCGATTCAGTGTTGATGATGAACGGACGCGGCAACAGACCCTTGATACGGGTGACGGCCAAGCAGACCACGGCGAACACGGCGATTTGCCCGGCCAACCACCAGCGGCGTCGAATCAGCGCCGTAATAATGCCGATTGCGGCAATTGTGCAGCTGACAGCGATAACCAGCCAGGATTGTGCGACGGCGTTCATCACGCCGGTGGCCCAGGACGGTACATCGTTGTGCAGGTTTTTCCAGACCAGTTCGTCGTACGATTGTCCGTTTTCGGTAAACACGCACCCCCACCACACGCCGAAGCCGATAGCGATCAGGAGCAGACCGAATACCACGCACAGTACGCGGCTGGAGATTCGCGGGCGCACGGTAAGCGGGTCAAGCCGGGCCAAGCCACGGTCGATATCAGATGCCCCATCCGCATCGTCCATGTCCAGCGGCCTGAAATCCCGTAAGGAGCCTGATGTGGATGCCGATGCATCTGAACCGGAGACCGGGCCGAGCGCAGCCAATGGGTCAACAACGTTCGACGACGAGTCAGGCTGCGCTGCGCCTGAGCCGACCAGATTGACCGCCGCATGCGGGTCGCGAATTCTAGGGGTCTGTGCGTCATTCATACGTTCGACTGTACGGCCGCGCCCCGGACAGGGGACCACGCTAGTGCCAGCTCACAGCCAAATCCGCACATAAAGAAAACCTCCACACACCCGTCAGAGGCCACTTACCCTTGCTGCATTCCTGCCCTGGGGGAGTTGGGTGACATAGCGCCGCGTGGAGGCTGGGAATAAGTCTATGGAGACGTATGGACCAGCGCAGCGACACGAAACGTGCGCGCCGGGTCGCACGACAGGCCAACCAGCGCATTCAGGCAATATTCATGCAGCATCAAGAAGCGTGCCCAATTGTAAGAATTCCGGAAAAATACCGGCATAAACGCGTGTGGCTACGCTCACGTCAAACGATTGTTCAAGGCCAACAGTTACGGTGGACACCATGGCTTCTTATACTCGTCGTGCACATTCGGGAGGCAATGGCCCCGCTCTGAGGCAACCGCGCACCGCGCAAAGCAGAGCCGGCCACTCCGCACAGGAGGGCCCCTATACGCCCCAGGAGAGCCGTTCCCGCCACGCAAGCCACAAGGCTTCCAATAGCCATCGAGCCCCGAACAGGAAGAAAAAGAACACAGGAAAAGGCAAGCACCGTGTACTGAAATGGGTGCTGGGCATCTTCTTCTCCCTGATTGGACTGGGCTTGCTGGCCGGTATCGCAGTATTCGCATACCTGTACACCACCACCGAGGTCCCGCAACCCGAGAAGTTCGCGTTGGCCGAGAAAACCACCGTGTATTACGCGGACGGCACCACCGCGATCGGCTCCTACGCGGAGCAGAATCGTGAAATCATCTCTTGCGAGGGGCTGCCGGACTACATCGGCAACGCGATTGTGGCGTCCGAAAACCGTACGTTCTACACGGATAAAGGCCTTGATCTGAAGGGCATCGCCCGCGCATTCATTAATAATGTGACCAAGGGCACGCGCCAAGGTGGTTCCACCATCACCCAGCAGTATGCCGAGCGGTATTACATGGGCGAAACCACATCCTATGTGGGCAAGGCGCGCGAGGCCATCATGGCCATCAAAATCGCGCAGACCGAATCCAAGGACGAGGTGCTGTGCAATTACATGAACACCATCTATCTGGGCCGCAACTCCTACGGTATCCAGGCAGCGGCCAAGGCATACTTCAATAAGGACGCCAAGGATCTGACGCTGTCTGAGGCGGCGATGATCGCCGGCATTATTCCGTCACCGTCCACGTGGGATCCGGCCGATAACGCCGATATGGCCAAATCGCGCTTCAAGCGTGTGCTGAACATCATGCAGGAGGATGGTTACATCACTGCCAAGCAGCACACTGATGCCAAGTTCCCGCAGACCGCCGCGGTGGCGCAGCAGAACGAATACGCGGGGCCGAACGGTTATCTGCTGGATATGGTGCGCCGCGAGCTGGTGCAGTCCAAGGCCTTTACCAAAGAGGATTTGGATACTGGCGGATACAAGATCATCACCACCATCGACAAGAGCAAGCAGGATCTTATGCAGTCCATCGGCGACACCCGTCTGGACGACATGCCCGAATCCCTGCAAATCGGCGGCATAGCGCTGGACCCGAAGACCGGTGAAGTATTGTCCGTATACGCCGGTTCAGATTATCTGTCCAAGCAGCTCAACAATGCCGATCAGGCCGTATTCGAACCGGGTTCGACTATGAAGCCGTTCGCTTTGCTGGGGGCCGCGCAATCCGGCGTCAGCTTCGATACATTGTTCAACGGCAATTCCCACCAGCACTTCACCGGCTTGGATCAAGAGGTGAACAACGCTCTGGAGAACAACTGGGGCAACATCAATCTGTATCAGGCCACCGCCAACTCGGTGAACACGGTGTTCATGAACGTCAATGAGCATCTGACGCCGAAGCGCACGGCCGCAATCGCCCATGAAGCGGGCATTCAGGGCGATATCGATGAAAACTCCATGTACAACGTGCTGGGCATCAACGCCCTGACCGTGTGGGATTTGGCGCAAGGCCATTCGACCATCGCCAACAATGGCGTGAAGAACACCTTGCACATGGTGTCCAAAGTGCTTGATTCCAACAATAAGGACATGTACAACGCGCCCAGCAACGGCACCAAGGTGTTCGATGCCAACGACTGCGCTTTGGTACAGAAGGCCATGCAGGGCACCACCACGTACGGTACGGCGGCCGGCACATCCAGCATGTTGGGCCGGCCCGTCGCCGGCAAGTCCGGTACCGCCAACGACGAAATGGCTTCGTCGTTCGTGGGATACACCCCCAGCATGATGAATGTGTGGGCTATCTGGAATCCGGACGATAAGGGCAATCCGCAAGTGGTGCCAGCCTTCTCCGGATACGGCGTCTCTTCCACTGGATACCCCGCCCACCTGTTCCAGGAGTTCATGGCTCAGGCCTTGCACCGAGGCGGAGCAGTTCCCGACCGCTAAAGACAACGGCAAGATCGGCGGCTCCGACGGCACTTGGGGCTTGGGCAAGGGACAGAGCAGCGGCCTGTCCAACAACACCAACAAGCAGTCCACCGAAGACGCGCAGAAGCAGGCTGAGCAGGACGCACAGCAGAAGGCGGCCGAAGAGGAAGCCAAGAAGCAACAGCAGGCTCAGGAGTTCGCCCAGCAGTGCCTCGCCAATCCGAGCTATTCCACCGAGTGCCCGAATTATCCCGGCACCACTACCGGCGGAGATGGCAACGCCGGCAACAATACCGGCGGTGACAACGGGAACAATACCGGCAACGATAATGGTAATTCCGGAGGCACCGGCGGGAACACCGGCACCAACGGCGTCACCCAGTAGTAAGTAAAACACAGACAACAAGGCTCCCTCTGATGCAATCAGAGGGAGCCTTGTTTTTGCTCTGCTAGCGCTCAGCGCTTGCGCTGGAAACGGTTGATGGCGGAGATAATCGACTTCAGGGCGCTAGTGGTAATCGACGAATCGATGCCGACGCCCCACACGATCTGCGCGTCATCGGCCTCGCCGACCTGGCATTCCACGTACGAGGCGGCCATGGCGTCGGTGCCGACGGACATGGTGTGCTCCACGTAATCCATAATCGAGGCGTCAACGCCAAAGTTGGAAATGGCGTTGAGGAAAGCGGCGATCGGACCGTTGCCGATGCCGGAGACCTCGCGCTCCACGGGCGCATCGACCCCGACGTTCACGCCGCGGTCGAGCAGACGAGCCTTGAGCAC
>OLVT01001263.1_pt1 | contig 22528 bp, 19 predicted proteins | sample 1673241 | NCBI WGS metagenome assembly OLVT01 (sample SAMEA3178936, study PRJEB25190) | human gut metagenome | biome: human gut; feature: human-associated habitat; material: faeces | place: Austria | collected 2013 | reverse complement strand
ATGCCCATGCCAAGCTGTGCCTGGAAAACGGAAAGCATGTGCTGTGTGAGAAGGCCTTTACAGTCAACGCCCCTCAGGCCAGGGAGCTGTTTGATATGGCTGAGAAACGGGGGCTTCTTCTGACAGAGGCCATCTGGACAAGGTACATGCCTATGAGAGAGATGATTGACGATGTGCTGGCATCGGGCATTATCGGCACTCCCTGTACCCTGACTGCGAATCTGGGGTACCGGATTTTTGAGAAGGAGAGGCTTATCCGGCCGGAGCTGGCAGGAGGAACTCTCCTGGATGTGGGGGTTTATACGCTGAATTTTGCTCTCATGGCCTTTGGAAAGGATTTTGAAAAAATAGAATCCTCCGTGCAGATGGCAGAGACGGGAGTGGACGCCCAGGAGAGCATTACCCTGCGCTACAGAGACGGCAGGATGGCTGTGCTGAATGCGACGATGATGGGGATCAGCGACAGACGCGGCGTGATCTACGGAGACAGGGGGTTCCTGGAAGTGGAAAATATTAACAACCCACAGTCCATTACGGTTTACGACAGAGATTACAGGGAAGTAAAAAGGATTCCCTGCCCGCCCCAGGTGACAGGATATGAGTACGAGGTGGAGAGCTGCCTGAAGGCTGTCAGGGAGGGCCGGACAGAATGTCCCGAAATGCCTCACAGTGAAACGATCTATGTCATGGAGCTGATGGATGAGCTGAGGAGGCAGTGGGGACTGTCCTACCCCTGTGAGGAAATTTCATGACATGGGCTGAGGCGGCAGCCGGCAGGCCGGTTTTCTGCCATTAAAATGGAGGAATTTTCCATAATTACACAATAATAACTTTTTTCGAGAATGAATGTAAAAAACATCAAAAGGTTGACGCCGCATTCATTTTATGTAATAATTCTCGTTGTGCCTTTGGGAAAGCAAAACAACTTGTCTGGGAGTGCTGCTCCTGGAACTTCTGCTTTACAGTTTATGCTGCAAAAGTTCCATCATGCGACACTCCCTTTTTGGGTCCGTCAGTCAGCGGGAAGCTGGCGGCTCTGGGACAGGTTTCTTCCCGGGGAAAGGCAGATGAAAGAAATGAAAGAAAAAGAGGTGTTTATGGAAAACTCAAAGAAAATCAACTGGTACACCCTGGCCTTTATGGCGTTTTCTACGGTCTGGGGTTTTGGAAACGTGCTCAACGGCTTCGTTTACTTTAACGGAATCCAGGTTATCTTCAGCTGGATTCTGATGTTTGCCCTGTACTTTGTACCTTATACGCTGATGGTCGGCGAACTGGGCTCTGCCTTCAAGCATTCCGGCGGCGGCGTAAGCTCCTGGATCCGTGAAACCATCAGCCCCAAGTTTGCCTACTATGCAGGCTGGACGTACTGGGCCTGCCATGTAACCTATATCGCCAGCAAGGGAAGCGGCGGATTAAAGGCTTTAAGCTGGATGGTATTCCAGAACGGAAGCACCTATGACACGCTGCCCACCACCTGGGTACAGCTTGCGACTCTGGCTGTGTTCCTGTTCTTCTGCTGGGTTGCAAGCCGCGGCTTAAACCCGCTGAAAAAGCTGGCCACCATCGCCGGAACAAGCATGTTCATTATGTCAATCCTCTACATTCTCATGATGTTCGCAGCTCCGGCCATCAACCCGGGAGGCGGCTACGTTTCCATGGATTTCAGCGCAAAGAACCTGATTCCGCAGTTTAACGTGGGATATTTCACCTCCCTGTCCATCCTTGTGTTTGCAGTGGGCGGATGTGAAAAGATTTCTCCCTATGTAAACAAGGTGAAAAACTCTGCCACCGGCTTCCCCAAGGGAATGATTGCCCTGGCCGTCATGGTTATGGTCTGCGCGATCCTGGGTACGGTAGCCATGGGTATGATGTTTGATCCGGCGGTCATCAATGAGAGCACAGAGAGCTTCAATTCCTACGTGTCCAACGGCGGATACTGGGCATTCCAGAAGCTGGGCGAGTATTACCATGTGGGAGACTTGTTCCTGGTTCTTTATGCGCTCTGCAACATGATCGGACAGTTCGCAATTTTGATTTTAAGTATTGACGCACCTCTTCGTATGCTTCTTGACAACGAGAAGACAAAAGAATTCATTCCAAGCAAACTGTTGAAAAAGAACAAATACGGTGCGTTCAGCAATGGAATCTGGCTGGTGGTCATTCTTTCCGGCACAATTATTTTGATCCAGACCGTGATGCCTGGAGCGGCATCCGTTCTTCAGCAGCTGACAAGATTGAATTCTGTCTGTATGCCGCTCCGTTATCTGTGGGTATTTGTAGCCTACATTGCGCTGCGGAGAGCGATCAAGCGTATTCCGGCAGAGTACCGGTTTGTGAAGAGCCAAAAGATAGCATATTTCTTCGGAGGCTGGTGTTTTGTTGTGACAGCGGCGTGCTGTATTATGGGAATGTACAGCAAAGATCCGATGACCATGGCGCTCAACATCATCACACCGATTGTTCTGACTGCACTTGGCCTGATCCTGCCAAAGATTGCAAAGCGGGAACGGGAGAAAGGAATGGTACAGGATGTATAATAAGATGATGGATACGCAGGTGTGCAAAGATGAGGCGCTGGAACTGGCAGCCTTTATCCAGAATTCGCCGACACCGTTTCATGCGGTGGAGCAGATGGCAGAGATTTTGAAGCGGGAGGGATTTCTCCCGCTGGCAGAATCCGAAAGATGGGAAATCCACAGAGGCGGGCGCTATTATGTGACCCGCAATCATTCCAGTATCCTGGCATTTGAGGTGGGAAACGATGTGCAGGACTACGGATTCCAGATTGCGGCGTCTCACAGTGATTCTCCCACATTCAAGGTAAAAGAACGTGCCGAAATGACAGTGAAAGGGCATTATACAAAGCTTAACACAGAAGGCTATGGTGGAATGCTCTGCGCACCGTGGTTTGACCGTCCGCTTTCTCTGGCGGGAAGAGCAGTCGTGCGCACAAAAGACGGAATACAGGAGCGTCTGGTGAAGATCGACAGAGATCTTCTGTTGATTCCGAGTCTTGCAATTCACATGAACCGTAAAGTCAATGAGGGACAGAAATTTAACCTTCAGGAGGATATGCTGCCTCTGTTGTCTGCCAGGGAACTGGAGCTGGATACGGTCAGGAAGCTGATCGCGGAGGAATTGCAGATAAGGCCGGAACATATTCTTGGAATGGATCTTTTCTTATATAACAGGATGAAACCTTCGATCTGGGGGCTGGAGGAAGAGTTCCTTTCCTGCCCTCAGCTGGATGACCTTCAATGCGCCTATGCATCTTTGAAAGGATTCCTGAAAGGGAAAAATCCGGGAGGCATCAATGTCTTTGCGTGCTTTGACAACGAGGAAGTGGGATCCGGGACCAAACAGGGTGCTGCATCCACGTTCCTGACAGATGTCCTGAAACGGGTCAACCGGGCCCTTGGAAAAGGGGAAGATGATTTCTGCCGGGCAGCTGCATCCAGCTTTCTTCTGAGCTGTGACAATGCACATGCTGTGCATCCGAATTACCCTCAGAAAACCGATGAGGGGAACTGTGCATATTTAAATGAGGGAATTGTTATTAAGTCCCATGCGGGACAGAAATATACAAGTGACGGCATCAGTACGGCGCTGTTTCAGGAAATCTGCCGGAAAGCGGGGGTGCCGGTACAGTATTTTGCCAACCGCTCTGACATGGCCGGAGGAAGCACGCTTGGCAATCTTGCCATGGCGCAGATGTCTATGAAAGCCGTTGATATCGGGCTCCCGCAGCTTGCCATGCATTCATCCTATGAGACTTCGGGAATCAAGGATCTTGTGTATCTGGAACAAGCGTCAGAAATCTTTTTCCGCACACAACTGCTGGAAGAGGCCGACGGTACCATCCGAATGACCATTCATGAATAAGCATTGAAATAAGTATAAGTATTGAAAAACAGGCATCGGCCGGGAATCAGACATCCCGGACCGTGCCTGCTTTTTGTTTAGCAGAAATTTCACAGTATCGGATCAGATTTCGTAGGTGCCTTTCTGAAGAAGCACATGATCTTCCAGCATACGCCTGCCGCCGGCAATGACCGTATGGATGGAAAGATCTTCTTCCAGAAGTAAAAGGTCTGCATCGGAGCCGGCACGGATACATCCTTTTTTCGGGAAGAGTTCCAGCGATCTGGCCGTGTTGGAAGTGGCAAAGCACAGAGCCTCTTCCAGAGGGAGCTGATATTCCTGGACGAGGACTTTGACCTCCTTCAGAACCGTATCTACCGGTGCGTATCCGATTGCAAGAAGACTGCCGGATTCATCATAAGTGGACCAGCTTCCCATTCCATCGGAACTTATGGTGATCTGCTCCATCGGGATACCACGTTCTCTGGCCTCCATGATACAGGCGGCCGGGCGTCCGGCTCCGTCAATCCCGCAGGTCAGATCGATGAAGCCGCCCTGACGGGCAAACACAAACGCTTCCTCCAGAAGCTCACGTTTACGGTTGACGTGGGTCGGATGAAAGATCTTGACCGGAATGGCTGTCTGTGCAAGTGCTTCCCGGACAGGTGCAAGACCGGACGGGGCATCGCCCATGTGAAGGACAACGATACCACATTTTCCGGAAAGCATCCCGGCGGTGCGGGCATCGCTCCCTAGCCGCATGAGCTCATTGACAGTGACGTTTGGCGCTCTGTGATCCGAAAGGGCGAGTTTCACCCCCAAAATCTCATCGATAAATACGAGATCTCTTTTGACGTCTCCGGTCAGAGTGACGGACGGAAAGCCATAGGAACCGGTGCAGGCATAGGTGCTGATTCCTTCTTCTTTCAGTGCTTTAACACGGGCAAGCAGATTTTCAACGCTTCTGGTAATTCCGTCTGTTCCGAGAAGACCGACTACAGTAGTAACACCGCCCCGAATCAGATCTGACAGGGAGACAGGAGGAACCTGAGTGTGAAAACTGCCTTCGCCGCCGCCTCCGGTGACGTGCACGTGCGGATCGATGATTCCGGGAATGAGCAGCTTTCCGGTTCCGTCAATCACATGACAGGATGGAAGCGGGAGAGAGATGCGGTCCTCTATGGCTTCGATCTGTCCTCCACAGACGAGTACATCTTTGATTCCGATAATGTGAGGTGTATAGACTTCTGCTTGTTTGATTAAAATCATGTTCAAATCCTCCGTCAGCCGCATCCGGAATCCGGATGCCGTTTTTTTGCTTTATTCAGGATCATTGTACCATGAATGATGGAATCTGGGTATTATAGAAACCCGGAAGAAGATTTCTTGCATCATCTGATTTCAATATGATAGAATGAAGCTTAAATATGAAGAGGGGACTATGAGAATGAAAATGGAACGATATCGGATCACAAAAGCCGTCTTCATTCCTGCTACGCGTGGGGTGTGCTGGCTGTCGTAGTAGTTTCGGCGGGATTTATGATTGCTTTTGGCAGTGAAAACTGGCAGAGCATGACGTAGGTTCTGACCTTGCTCCCTGCAGTAACATCTATTATGATGGCGGCTGCGCCGATTCCGGAACTGAAAGGAGAAAAAGAGGACTCCGGGGCATCAGGAGTGCTGCACAGCAGAACCGCGGTTTTGTATCTGATCTGCATTTTCTTTGCGGGAGCGTCGGAATCGACGATGAGCCAGTGGGCATCCAGTTATCTGGAAACGGCATTTGGAATTAATAAAACGATAGGCGACCTGCTTGGCCTGGCGCTTTTCGGAGCGGCGACCTTCTATCCGCAGATTGTCGGGGTGATCACAGACAGCGCCGTCAGAAGTGAAAATGTGACGGCCTTTGCGCAGCAGTTTGGATATACAGCGGAACAGTTTGGAATGAAAGCAGGAATGTGCTTTGCGGTACTGGCACCGTTTCTTGGGAGCCTGCTGTTTTACAGAGCGATGAAAATCCCGTCAAAAACAGAAGAATAAAAATTAGCAAAAAATATTGACAACCATGAGTATATATGGTATTGTTACGAAGTAACTGCCGAAGACAGTAGGTGCCGGACGGCATAAGGATCAAAACGCCTACCGAGGAAGACAAAATTCTTTACTTGAATGTTGACCTCTCTGTCTTTTTGCAGAGAGGTTTTTTCTGGCAGCTCACAAATACTACAAGGAGGTGCGTTAATCGTGGCAAAAGTGGAATTAAAACAGCCAATCGTGCAGGCGATCGCTGATGACATCAAGGATGCACAGTCAGTTGTCATTGTTGACTACCGTGGACTTACAGTAGCACAGGACACAGAACTGCGTAAACAGTTAAGAGAAGCAGGTGTCATTTACAAAGTCTGCAAGAACACAATGATGAAAAGAGCTTTTGAAGGTACGGATTTCGCAGGTCTGGAAGAATACCTGGAAGGACCGAGCGCAATGGTTGTATCTAAAGACGATGCTACAGCTCCGGCAAGAATCATCTGCAAGTTCGCCAAGACAGCAGAGGCTCTGGAAGTAAAAGCCGGTGTAGTAGAAGGAACTGTTTACGATGCAGCAGGAATCACAGAACTTTCCAAGATTCCTTCAAGAGAAGAGCTCCTTTCCAAATTGCTTGGAAGCTTACAGTCACCTATCACAAATCTTGCTCGTGTACTTAATCAGATCGCTGAACAGGGTGGAGCAGAGGCGTGCGAGGCAGCAGCAGAGGAAGCTCCGGCAGAAGAACCAGCTGAAACACCAGCTGAGTAATTGATTCAGAATCATTGATTCAAGAGAACGAAACCGATACAAAATATGGAGGTAAATAAAATGGCAAAATTAACAACAGCTGAATTTATTGAAGCTATCAAAGAATTATCTGTATTAGAATTAAACGATTTAGTAAAAGCATGTGAAGAAGAATTTGGTGTATCCGCAGCAGCAGGTGTTGTTGTAGCAGCAGCAGGCGGAGAAGCAGCAGCAGCTGAAGAAAAGACAGAGTTCGATGTAGAACTTGTTTCTGCAGGTGCTTCCAAAGTTAAAGTAATCAAAGTTGTTCGTGAAATCACAGGACTTGGATTAAAAGAAGCTAAAGAAGTAGTAGACGGAGCTCCTAAGGTAGTTAAAGAAGGCGTTTCTAAAGCAGAAGCTGAAGAAATGAAAGCTAAATTAGAAGCAGAAGGTGCTGAAGTTAACTTAAAATAATTGTATTGTGAAAACACTACAATAAAATAAGATGAGGCTGTCATCCTTGCAGAAAATGCAGGATGGCAGCCTTATTTGCATATGGGGAAAAGTGCTTTAAACTTTAAAGAAGTATCTTGTTGAGTCATAAAATGAGGTGCTATAATGAGAAAAGATCAGGCGAAAACAGATGAAAGATGCTGAAAGAGAGGTGGGGAAACGATATGTTTACACAAAAATTTATGCAGGAGATAGAGCGTAGCTTTGAAGTGCAGCTGAACCGTCTTGGAGAGAGGAGAACAGAGGTGGAGACTGCCCTTTCCAAATGCAGTGACGATGAGGCGGAGGCGCTGAAATGTCTTTATGCTTCGATGCCGGTCAGTGATGCGGCAGATTATGAGGCGGAATTGTTTTTATCTTATGCAAAGCATGGAGTGTTTTTATGGGAGGCAGGTCCGTTTGCGGGAACGATTCCGGAGGAGGTTTTTGCGGGCTATATACTCCACCATCGAGTAAATAATGAAGATCTGACACCGTGTCGGCCGTTTTTCTATGAAAAGTTGCATAAGAGGATTGAGGGGCTTTCGATGGCGAAGGCGATTTTGGAGATCAATTACTGGTGTGCCGAGGAGGCGACGTATCGCACGACAGATGACAGAACTGCAAGTGCAGAGTGCGTGTACCGTTCCGCATATGGCAGATGTGGGGAGGAGTCCACCTTTGCAGTATCCGTGTTCCGAAGTGTCGGGATTCCGGCAAGGCAGGTGTATGTTCCACTTTGGTCTCACTGTGATGATAATCATGCGTGGGTGGAAGTCTGGAGCGATGGAACGTGGAAGTTTCTGGGAGCATGTGAGCCGGAGGAAGTTCTGAATAAGGGATGGTTCACGAATGCATCCTCCCGGGCAATGATGGTACATTCCCGCTGGCTGCTCCCGGTCAGACCGAAGGAAGAGCTGGTCGGACGAACAGGTATGGCTCTTGTGGCTAATCAGTTGAAAACGTATGCAAAAACGACCAATGTGGAAGTGACGGTGCTCAATGCTGACGGTACTCCGGCTTCGGGAGCAGAGATCCGCTTTGAGGTGTTGAACTATGCAGAGTTTGGAGAAATTGCCTGTGCCCGTACAGATGCAAAGGGAAAGAAAGTGCTGGAGACTGGATTTGGCACTTTGCAGGTGACTGCATACAAGGATGGAGCCTATGCGGAACAACTCGTAGATGTGGCAAAGCAGCACAGCTGTATACTGAGACTGGGGCAGACAGACTGTCAGCTAGATGTATGGACGGAGATGATCGTGACCGCTCCGAAAGATTCTCCGGTCAATCGTTGCGTGCAGTCGGAAGAAGAAATTTTGTTTGGAAGAGAAAAAAGCAGAAAAGCGACAGAAAAATGCATGGCAAAGGAAGCGGCTTTTTATGATGAAGAGGTGGCGATAAAGGCAGCCGAATGTATGCCGGAACGGTTTCGGGCGCGTGCAGTGGAGATTATGAAGCTTGCGTGTGGAAATCAGAGGGAGATTGCAAAATTTCTTGAAAAGGAGATGGAACCTGCACTAAAGATGGAGCTGTTAAATAGTCTTCGGGAAAAAGATTATCTGGATATTACCGCAGATAGTTTAGAAGAACATTGCAGGCATGCGGCAGTCTTTGCGGGAAAATGGGACAAAGAGTTATTTGTACCGTATATCTTATGTCCGCGCGTGGATAATGAGATGATTCGTCCATTCCGAAGATTTCTGCTGTCATGGCTCTCGGAGGAAGAGAGGCAGAAGATGGCGGAGGAGCCAAAGTATGTGTGGGAATTTGTCTGTGCACATCTGAAGTCCGATGAGCAGTTAGAGTATGGAAATCTGATCACTTCTGCACAGGGCGCACTCACCACCGGATATGGAAGTGCACTGACCAAACGGGTAGTAAGTGTGCAGATATTAAGAACACTTGGAATCCCTGCCCGTCTGAATCCATCTGATCGCATACTGGAAGTGTGGAAGGACGGTGCATTTGTGGCATTGGAAGAGTATGAAGGACAGTCGGAAGTGCGGACAGCAGGGATTGTTGTCGAGCAGCAGGAAGGAAAGACATGGACATACTATCAAAACTGGACGATTGCGAAATTTGATGGAACGAAATATCAGACATGGCGGCTGAGTGATGAGAACGGGCTTCCAGTCTATGGGGAGATCCCTCTGTTCCCGGGACGGTATAAGATTCTCACAGCGAACCGTCTGCCAAATGGAAATGTGTTTGCCAAACAGTTTGTGTTTGTATTGAAAGAAGGGGAAAAACGGCATATTGTTCTCGAACAGAAGGAGGCAGATGTCAAAGACATGCTGGAAGAGAATGCAATCACAGACTTTACGGTGCAGAAAGAAGATGGAACGCAATGTCATCTTTCGGAACTGGTAAAAGAAAAGGAAGGGCTCTTCCTCTGGTTGGAGGAAGGAAAAGAGCCGACCGAACATCTTTTAAATGAGATCCGACAGAGGAGTGAGGCATATAATCAACTGCCTGCGAATCTGTATTTTGTAGTCCGGGATATGGAAGTGAAAAAGGATCCGACGCTTGCGAAAACACTCGCAGAACTGGAGCATGCCCAGTTTCTTGTAGACGACTTTGGAGCAGATATGGAGACGCTGGCAAGAAGGATGTATCTGGAGCCGGGCAAACTGCCGCTGATTGTCATTGTCAATCAGGAAATGAGAGGAATCTATGGTGTTGCAGGGTATAATGTGGGAAGCGCAGATATGATTCTGAAAATTTTAAATAGATAAAGGTGAGAGGATAGATAGAAAAAGGAAATGTGACGGGTGGATTTCCATATGTGGGAAGTTTAATCGATTGAAAAAAGCAGGAGTTGTCTTAAAGGGCAATTCCTGCTTTTTCACAACAGAAGATTTTTATTCTCGGACAAGCGAATCACGGTTCGGTTGAGGTTTGCGCTCCACAAGTTTTTTGCCGGAAGAGAATGCAATCAACAAGCCAAGTCCCATGAGTAAAAGAGCAAAGAATAATTGTAATCCATCTGTTAAGAAAGCAAATCCTCCGGTTACGAATATTTTTTTGCAGATGGAGTAAACGCTCATTCCTAAGGATGTCATGGTCACAACTAACATCATTGTCATTGGTGCGTATAACATGAATCCCTTTCTGCCTGTCACTTTTAAGAACACAGATAAAGAAATCAATACCATAGCGGCTAATAACTGATTTGCAGAACCAAACAGTGGCCAGATGTTATTATATCCACCTAAGCTTAACAGATATCCGCCGGCCAGTGTGATGATTGTTGCAAAGTATTTGTTTGTCAGAACTTTTACAGCTGGTGAAACTGCTTTGCCTTCTTCGATTTCAAATAATTCCTGAAAAGAGAGTCTTCCGATACGTGCAACAGCATCTAAGGAAGTTAAAGCCAAAGCAGAAACGAACATAGTCATGATGCATAATCCCCATTCTTGAGGCATTCCAAGCTTACTGATCAATCCCGTTACCCCTACGGAGAATTTCGTAAAAGGAGTAGCGGTGTCTGCCAATGCCATAGCGGCCAGATCATTATTTAATACACCGGTGTCGGCTAAATTTGTCAAAGAGCCTACAATTACAATTACTAATACAGCTAACAGAGATTCCAGAAGCATACTGCCGTAGCCCACTTGCAGCATGTCTTTTTCATTTCGAATCTGTTTGCTGCTCGTCTCGCTTGATACTAAAGAATGGAATCCGCTTACTGCACCGCAGGCAATGGTGACAAACAGTGTCGGAAATAAATAACTTCCATTCGCAGAGACAAAACCGGTGAAGACCGGTGTTGAAATCGTAGGATTTGAAATCACAACTCCGATGACAGCTGCAATGATCATTCCTACAAATAAGAAGGTAGTCAAATAGTCACGCGGTTGTTTTAAGAGCCACATAGGGGTGACACTTGCGAAGAAAATATAAACAAACACTAAATATAACCAGCTTTGCTTTTGCAGATAAACAGGAAAAGCAATTCCTGCTGCAAGCATAGCGACAATTAGTACGATTCCTAAAACAGCTTGTTTCCAGCCGTCGATTTTCGTTTTGCGTAAGAATAATCCAAATGCAATCGCCACAAAAACATAAAGAATAGAAATGGAAGCAGCCGCAGCATTTGGTTGTAATTTGGAGCCGTCAGCGCGAAAGCCATGAAAAGTTCCCGCAACCATATCTGCGAAAGCCGCAATGACCAATAATGTAAATAACCAGCAGAATAAGAAAAATAACTTTCTTCCGGTCTTTCCAATATATATTTCAATAAGCTGGCCGATTGATTTCCCATCTGATTTTACAGAAGTATAAAGGGAAGCAAAATCCTGAACGGCTCCAAAGAAAATACCTCCGACTATGATCCATAAAAATGCAGGAAGCCAGCCAAACATCATTGCCATCACAGGACCGGTGACAGGACCCGCGCCGGCAATAGAAGAAAATTGGTGGGCAAAGACCTCCCATTTATTGCTCGGGACATAGTCAACCCCATCCTCTTTTTTTACTGCGGGTGTTTTAGCAGTTACATCAATTCCCCACTCTTTTACTAAGTAGCGGCCATACAGCAGATAAGCTCCGATTAATACAACAGCCGTAATTCCTAATAATAATAATCCATTCATACAGTTCCTCCTTTGCATATTCCTTTTTGATAACAGCATGAAATAAAAATAAAAAACTTCGTCTAGCCTCACAGAGGAGAAAACGAAGACAAAATCACAGATTTGTTTTGTAGTACTACTTAGATTGCATAAAAATACAGTGTAACTTTTGGCCTATTTCTTGCTTTATCCCAGTGCTGAAAGCTTTTGTGAAGAAAAAGCAGGAAAAAAGTTATCTTGATATTGTATTTGTATTCATGTGTTGCGTATATATTACAAGAAAAAATACTAGATGTCAATTATTTCTTTTGAATAAAATTAAATTGAACTACATATTGAGAAAATACAAAGAAATGTCAAACGGTTATTGACAAAAAAGAGGAAAAAGGTGTAATCTGATAACTAAATAATTTTAGGAGGAGTTACAATGGAAGTAAAATTTATACCCGCAGAACAATTAAAAGAAAAGCCGGATGAGAATGCGTTAGGCTTTGGAAAATATTTTACAGACTATATGTTTACGATGGACTGGACGAAAGAAAAAGGCTGGCATAATGCAACGATTGAGCCTTATGGACCAGTTTCACTGGATCCGGCAACAATGGTTTTACATTATGCGCAGGAAACCTTTGAGGGATTAAAAGCATATAGGACAAAAGAAGGAAAGCTACTTTTATTCAGACCAGAAATGAATGCGAAAAGGTTTGCAAATTCCAACCGCCGTCTTTGTATGGAAGTATTGCCGGAAGAACTGTTTGTGGATGCGATTGCTACTTTAGTCTCTTATGAAAAAGACTGGATCCCAACGGCGGAAGGAACTTCTCTTTACATTCGCCCGTTTATGTTTGCAACGGAACGTGCGGTGGGAGTACACCCAAGCAATGCATATAAATTTATGATCATTCTCTCGCCGGTTGGGGCATATTACCCGGAGGGAGTGAATCCGGTTAAAATTTATGTAGAAGATGAATACGTGCGTGCTACGAAAGGCGGTACAGGATTTGCAAAGTGTGGTGGAAACTATGCTGCAAGTATAGCGGCTCAGGTGAAAGCGGAAAAGTTAGGGTATACGCAAGTATTGTGGCTTGATGGAGTAGAAAGAAAATATGTAGAAGAAGTAGGGACGATGAATGCGATGTTTATCATCGATGAAAAAATTGTGACTGCACCGTGTGATGGAACGGTTTTACCGGGAGTCACTCGTGATTCTGTGATCCAATTGTTAAAATCCTGGGGATATGTCGTAGAAGAGCGTCATTTGTCAATTGATGAATTAATGGAAGCAGGAAGAAACGGAAAGCTGCAGGAAGCTTTTGGAACCGGGACAGCAGCTGTCATTTCCCCAATCGGCAAATTAAATTATAAAGGGGAAAGTATTACCATCAATGACTTTCAAACCGGAGAAATCACACAGCGATTATATGATACATTGACCGGAATCCAGTGGGGGAAATTAGAAGATTGCTTCCACTGGACGTATGAAGTGAAATAGTGTCGTTCATACGTCCAAATTTTTTAGAGCATAATATTAAAGCGGGTTATTTGCACGTGTTGCGATCAGTTCGCCTGCGATGCTGACTGCAATCTCGGCAGGAGTCTCCGCGCCGATGGAGAGGCCGATCGGGGACTTGCAGCGGTTAATCTCTTCCTTGGTAAATCCGTCAGCCAGAAGTTTTTCGCGGAGTGTTTCGCATTTTCGTCGGCTTCCCATGATGCCGATGTAGGAGACGGGTGTCTGCATCACTTGTTTTTGGACAATGTAGTCACAGAGATGTCCGCGAGTCATAATGCAGACATAGTCTTCCGGATGAAAGTCGATCAGATCTGACAGCTGCTCAAAGTTTCCAGTGATGCAGCGGCAGGCAGAAGGGAATAGTTCTGGGTTGGCAAATTCTTTTCGGTCATCGAAGACGACACAGCGAAAATCCAAATGTGTCAGTACCGGAACAAGTTCCTGCGCCACATGTCCGCCTCCAAAGATATAGACAGTTCCGGCTTTGATGAGGGGTTCGATGTAATAATGCCTGCCGGCAATACTATATTCGGACGGCTCTTCTGGAAGTGCATATCCAGAATCTGTCAAATTGCGCAGCGAGGCGTCTATGGTATCGGTCATATACTGGAAGGTCCAGTTGGATTCTTCCGTCAGATCGAGGAGGAGCCAGAGTTGTTTTGCCTGATCCCAGTTGGCGAGCAGTGAACGGCACTGATCTAGAAAGACTGTATTCTCATGGGAGACATATTGAAAATAGGCAGTGATCTGACCGCCGCAAACCATTCCGAGATCGGCAGCATCATTTGGTCTTAAGACAAAGTCTTTCAAAAAGGAAGTCTGCTCTTGGATCCCGAGAAGCGCCTGCTTTGTTGCTTCGTATTCAATGGAGCCTCCGCCAATCGTTCCGTGGGACGTTCCGTCAGCGAGGACGATCATGCGGGAGCCGGCGCCGCGGGGAGCAGAGCCGGAGCTTTTTGTCACAGTCACGATCATACAGTCATTTTCGGATTCTCCATGTTCTAAAAGGATTTCGAAAAGTTCTTTCATAGTTTTCATAAGATTCTCCAATCTAAATTTTTAATAGTTAATCTTTTTCCCCAATCTAAATTTTTAATTAGGAATCTTTTCCTCTAATCTAGGTTTTTAAGAGGTGTTTTTTGTCCGGTAAAAATTTCTTGAAACAGTTCTGAGGCATAGGCAGAAAGCTGTTCTTCTGCGCGCAGATAATTCTGTAAAAATACCGTTCCCTCTTTTGTGAGAGAGGAGGAACCGCCTCCGCCCCCGCCTATTTTTGTGTGCAGCAGAGAAAAGCCGAGATGACTTTCCACGGACTTGATCGTCTTCCAGCCTTTGCTGTAAGAAATTTGCATATGCCGGCACGCGGTCTGCATGGAACCGGTATGCTCGATCAGCATCAAAAACCGGGCTGTCTCGGATGTGAAAAATGGGATTTCTCGGCAAAGCTGAAATTCTCCGACGGCGTAGATTGGAAGTGTCTCATTTTTATTGAAGCGTTCAGTATCGGAATCTACGGTGTCTGCGGATAAAATGATGCCGGAATCGCTGACGGAAACTTCTGCTGTGCGGGCGGCGATAGACGGTTGGCGCAATGCACCGCGCAGTCCGTTTTCACCGGTGTATGTCAGTATTTCTGAAAATAATTCTTCCCGGAGCAGGATCGGATGGCCCCGGTGACCTTCAAAGACCGGGCGGACGCAGGGGGCATCCTCAGACAGCATGGTCTCCAGTGTCTGTGACAGAAGGATCGGATATTTGGCAGGGAGGATAAATACGCTGTCGCAGAGATCCTCCATGTAGTTAAGCCCGGTACAGATTTGGTCAAACATAGAGAGTGTTTCATACCGAGGACTGTACAGACAGATCGTCTGCAGCCCGGATATTTCTTTTTCCACCTGGTCGGCTTCTTCTCCGGTGATCACGGTAATTGGGGAAATTCCTGCCCGTTTTAGAGCCAGGATCACACGGCGGATGACAGAGACGTGATCCAGTTCCAAAAGTGGAAGGAAAGTGCTGTCCTGCTTCCCTCTCTTTGCCGCTAAAATAATCGCACCTGTTTTCATAAAGTCTCAAAAACTCCTTGTAATTTCTAAGAAAATTATATATGATGTATTTCGATATGTAAATAAAAACATAACGAACGGAGTGAGAAAATTGAAATTATGTAAAACAGAAGAGGCAGTCGGACAGATTTTGTGCCATGATATCACACAGATCATTCCGGGTATCGTAAAAGATGCCGTGTTCCGAAAGGGGCATGTGATCAAAGAGGAAGATATCCCCGTACTGTTAAGTGTCGGAAAAGAACATATTTATGTGTGGGAAAATGATGATACGATGCTTCATGAAAATGAGGCAGCAGAGGTTCTATACGAGATTTGCAAAGGGGAAGCGATGCATGGCTCGGAGGTAAAAGAAGGGAAGATCGAACTGATTGCAGACTGTGACGGCGTGCTGAAGATTGACAGAGAGAAGCTCTTTGCAGTCAACAGTCTTGGACAGATGATGATTGCTGCAAGACATGGAGCTTTTCCGGTCAAGGCCGGGGAGAAGATTGCAGGGACAAGGATTATTCCGCTTGTGATCGAGAAGGAAAAGATGGAGCGGGCAAAACAAGTGACAGAAGGCGGACCGATTTTTTCCATTCTTCCGTATGTGCAGAAGAAGATCGGGCTTGTGACGACTGGAAGTGAAGTCTACAAGAGGAGAATTCAGGATAAATTTTCACCGGTGATCAAGGAGAAGCTGGCAGAATATGGCATGGAAGTGGCAATGCATGAGATCTGCAGCGATGACCATGAACAGATCACAGCTGTGATCCGGGCGATGCTGGATGCCGGGATGGATATGGTCATCTGTACTGGGGGGATGAGCGTCGATCCGGATGACCGCACGCCGCTTGCGATTAAAAACACAGGCGCAGAGATCGTCACTTACGGAGCGCCGGTGCTGCCGGGAGCGATGTTTCTTCTCGCCTACTATGAGGGAGAAAGACCGGTTGTCGGATTGCCGGGCTGCGTGATGTATGCGAAACGGACCATCTTTGATCTGGTGCTTCCGAGGCTTCTGGCAGGAGAGAAGATCAAGGCAGAAGAATTTTACGCACTTGGAGAAGGCGGGCTCTGTCTGTCCTGCCCGGTCTGTACATTTCCAAACTGCGGATTCGGAAAAGGAGGATATTAATGAGCGGATTTACACATTTTGATGCGAGTGGCCATGCTGTGATGGTCGATGTCAGCGAGAAGCAGGAAACACAGCGCGAAGCGACAGCGAAAGGAAAGATCTATATGAGTCCGGAATGTTTTGCGCTTGTTAAAGCAGGAGAAATGAAGAAGGGTGATGTCCTCGGTGTGGCAAGGATTGCCGGGATCATGGGAGCCAAAAAGACATCGGATCTGATTCCGCTCTGCCACATTTTAAATCTTTCTAAAGCGGAGATCACATTTACCTGTCTGGAGGAAAGCTGCGCGATCGAGGCGGCGTGCACGGCAAAGACGGTCGCTAAAACCGGCGTGGAGATGGAGGCGCTGACGGGAGTTAATATCGCGCTGCTTACAATCTATGATATGTGTAAGGCGGTGGATAAGGCAATGCGTATTTCCGATATCCGGCTGTGCAGAAAGACCGGGGGCAAGAGTGGGACACTTATTTTGGAAAGCGAGGACGAATAGGTGAAAGATTCGTATGGAAGAGTCATTGATTATATGCGGATTTCCATCACGGACCGATGCAATCTGAGATGTCGCTATTGCATGCCGGATGGGATCAAAAGCATTCCGATGGAGCAGATCCTTACACTGGAAGAGATTGCAGAAGTCTGCCAGATTGCTTCGGAACTTGGAATCACAAAATTTAAAGTGACCGGAGGGGAACCGCTTGTGCGGAAAGGCTGCATCGAACTGATCCATATGCTGAAAGCACTTCCGCACACAGAGCAGGTGACGTTGACGACAAACGGGATTCTCCTTGCAGTGTATGCGAAAGAATTAAAAGAAGCGGGGCTCGACGGCGTCAATGTAAGTCTGGATACGCTGTGCGCAGAAAAATTTGCGGAGATCACCGGATATGACAGGCTAAAGGATGTGCTGGAAGGAATCCGTACCGCACATGCGCTTGGACTGAAAGTCAAGATCAACACGGTACTTCAAAAGGGCGTCAATGAGGGAGAATGGGAAGCGTTGCTCCAGATTGCAAAGGAAACACCGATCGATATACGGTTTATTGAGATGATGCCGATTGGGCACGGCAGCAGGAAGGCATCTGTTTCCAATCAGGAGTTGTTGGAAAAGATCCGTGGAAAATATGGCGAAATGACAGAAGAAGCAAAGAAGCAGCAGAGCGGTGGGCGAGGAGCATTTTCTGGGCATGGCAATGGACCGGCAGTGTACTACCAGATACCGGGATTTCAGGGAAGTGTTGGATTTATTAGCGCATTGCACGGAAAATTCTGTGACAGCTGCAATCGGATACGAATGACAGCGGAAGGCTTCATAAAGCCATGCCTGTGTTATGATACCGGGATTTCAATAAAAGAGGCGATCAGAAACCATCAGCCGGAGAAAGTGAGGCGGTTGCTTGCACAAGCAATTTCAGAGAAACCGGAAGCACATTGTTTTGAAAAGAAAGAGGAAATCACAGAAAAGCGGGAAATGTCCCGGATAGGAGGATAATATGGGAATCATCAGGGGAATCTGTACAAGCGATATCAGAGGAATTCAAAAAAGCGAAGTGCAGGAAGCAGATATTGAAGTAGACTGGGGGATTGTTGGCGATGCACACGGGGGGAAATGGCACCGTCAGATCAGTCTGCTTTCGTTGGAGCGCATTCAGGAATTTCGTGAGCGAGGGGCGGATGTGGAATTTGGCGCATTCGGAGAAAATATTATCGCGGAAGGGTACGATTTTAAAAATCTTCCGGTTGGTTCGCGCTTCCAGATTGGTGAAGTGATCTTGGAGATGACACAGATTGGGAAAGAATGTCACAGTCATTGCCAGATCTTTCAGAAAATGGGGGACTGTATCATGCCAAGAGAAGGCGTGTTTGCACAGGTGATCCACGGAGGACATATTAAAGTCGGAGATGAGATCAGGCTGCTGGAGCAAAGTGAATAAAAGAGAAGGGAAAAGGTGGATTCGATGCATCTGAGGAAAATGGTGGGAAGCGGAAAGAAAACATGGAGACGGGCAGGCGCCCTATTGCTGGCAGGATGCCTTTTGAGCGGAAGTGCGGTTGGGCTGACCGGCTGTGCCGGAAAAAATGAAAAGACGGAACCGCAGGGGAAACAAGCAGAAGCAAAAGCAACACAGAAAAAGGGGAAAGCAGATCCCGGCAAGAAAGAAGAGACGGAGATCCAGGTATTTATCGCTGCGAGTCTGAATACGGTCATGACAGAACTGGCAGAAAATTATGAGAAGGAGCATCCGAAAGTGAAGATCACTTACAATGCGGATAGTTCGGGGACCCTTCTCACACAGATTGAAGAAGGATACGAATGCGATATTTTTTTCTCCGCAGCGCAAAAGCAAATGGATCAGCTTGAGGCAGACGGGCTGATTGTGGATGGGACAAGAAAAAATGTAGTGAACAATCAGGTTGTCCTTCTTACAAGAAAGGACAGCGGTACCGAGGTTACCGGACTGGAAGATCTGGACAAGGCAGAGAGCGTTGCCCTTGCCGGGGGAAGTGTACCGGTTGGAAAGTATACAAGAGAAGCGCTTGTCAGCCTTGGGATCCTTCCAGAGACAGAGGATGTATCAAAGATTTCGACGGAGGAAATGTCAAAAGCATTCGGAGGCGTGGAAATCAGCGAGCAGGATAATGTCAGCAAAGTTCTGATCGCTGTCACAGAAGGTTCCTGTGAGGTTGGGACAACTTACTATTCAGATACATACGGCTATGAGGATCAGGTAAAGGTACTTCAGACAGTCAGTTATGATCTGACGGGAAATGTCATTTATCCAATCTGTCAGGTGGAAAATAAGGAAGCGGATGATGCACAGAAAGAAGCGGCTGCAGAGTTTTTAGAATATGTCGTCTCAGACGAAGCAAAAGCGATTTTTGAAAGTTATTATTTTGATACACAGGTAGAATAGAGAGAGTATCGTATTAGGAGGAAGGAAACATGGAAGAAGTCAGAAGGATCATGGCAGAACTGGACTGGAGTCCGCTTTGGATTTCTATGAAAACCGGTGTGGTTGCGACAGTAATCTCGTTCTTTTTAGGAATCTACGCGGCTAGAAAATCTGTTCAGGCGGGACCGAGACTAAAAGCGGTTCTGGATGGTATACTGACACTTCCGATGGTACTTCCTCCCACGGTTGCAGGTTTTTTCCTGCTGCTCATATTCAGTGTGCGGCGGTCGTTTGGGGCATTTCTATATGGCAATTTTGATATCAAGGTCGTACAGTCATGGGCTGGATGTGTGATCGCTGCGACGGTGATTGCATTCCCGCTGATGTATCGGAATGCACGGGCGGCATTTGAGCAGATCGATATCAATCTGATCCATGCGGCGCGGACACTTGGAATGTCAGAGTTTCGTATTTTCTGGACGGTAGTTATGCCGACCGCAGGTCCAGGAGTTACAGCGGGAACGATACTGGCATTTGCCCGGGCGCTCGGAGAATATGGGGCGACTTCGATGCTGGCGGGAAATATTCCGGGAAAGACGGGAACGATCTCCCAGAAGATCGCGATGGTCATTCAGGATGGTGATTATCTGACGGCAGGTGTATGGGTAGGGATCGTGATGGTGATCGCGTTTGGAATGATCTTCGTGTTGAATCTTTTGCTTGGAAGACGGATGAGACATATCAAGAGGTGGTAGTATGGCGATAGAAGTAAGGATACATAGAGAATTTGATGATTTTAAGCTGGATGTGCAGTTTCAGTCGGAAAGTAGAAGAATCGGGATCCTCGGAGCATCTGGATGTGGAAAGAGTCTTACACTAAAAAGCATTGCAGGGATTGAAAGACCTGAAACCGGGAAGATAGAATCCGCGGGGAAGGTCTTTTTTGATTCTGCAAAAAAAATATGGATGCCGCCGCAGGAGCGAAATGTCGGTTACTTGTTTCAGAATTACGCACTTTTCCCGACGATAACTGTGGAAAAGAATATTGGGATTGCACTTCGTTGTGGAAAAAAGGAAAAAGAAAAAAAAGTGCGGGACATGATTGATCGATTTTCCTTGCAGGGACTGGAAAAAAAACTTCCGGGGCAGTTGTCAGGAGGCCAGCAGCAGCGGACGGCGCTTGCGAGGATCATGATTTATGAGCCGGATATGATTCTGTTGGATGAGCCTTTTTCAGCATTGGACAGTTATTTGAAGGAACAGACACAGAGAGAATGTCTGGAACTGCTTCAAGATTATCCGGGCACTGTTATTTTGGTTTCGCACAGTCGGGATGAAATTTATCGTTTTAGTGAAGAAGTACTGGTGATGGATGGCGGAAAAGCTGTTATCAAAAAAACGGTCAAAGAGTTGTTTGAGCATCCGCAGAAAGTAGCTGCAGCGAAGCTGACCGGATGTAAAAATATTGAAGAGATTGTATGGAAAGACGGGAAACACCTGTATGTGCCGGGATGGGATATGGTGATTCCTGCTGGAATGGGAAACGTAGGCGATGCACAGGCAATCGGGATCCGGGCGCATGAATTTACAACAGAGCGTACAGAGTCAGACGGTGAACTTGTATTTCCGGTTTACAAACCGGAAGTGAAAGAGGATTTATTTGAGTATCATGTACAGTTTTTCACATCGGAACGTGCAAAAACTCCAGTTGTGTGGAAAGTTTCCAAGAAACTCTGGGATGTTGGGGAAAAAGGTGTGCCGAAGTGGCTGCATCTGAAGAGAGAGCATATATTGTTTTTGGAGAGAGAGTAGGAAGTTTCCGGAAAGAGTAGAGAATATGCTAGAAAAAGCGTATGATAGCAGAAAGAAGCATATGGAAAGAAATTTTGAAAAATGGGAGAAAGAAATATGAAGTTATTTGACTTACATTGTGATACACTTGTTACCTTGGGAGAGAAAAAGGCAGATTTTTTCTGCCCGGAAACACAGTTCTCATTATGTGAGCTGGAAAAGTTCAGGTGCTTTTGCCAAACGATGGCGATTTTTATTCCGGATCAAGTCCGAGGAGAGGATGCATTTGCATATTTTCTCAAGTACAAAGAATATTTGGCTCAGCTTTTGCAGAGACAGGCAGAAGTTGTGGAAAAAATCAACTGTGGAGCAGATATCAGACGGATTACCGGGCAAGGAAAGTGCGCGGTAATTTTGGCGGTAGAAAGTGGTGCGGCGCTTGGAGGAAGGATAGAACGTATAGATGATCTGGCGGAGAGCGGCGTAAAAATCATGACGCTTGTCTGGAATGGAAAAAATGAGCTTGGGTCAGGACATGATACCGGGGAAGGGCTTACGCCGTTTGGAAAAGAAGTGATCAGAAAAATGGAAGAGAGGAGAATGATCGTAGATGTCTCTCATTTAAATGATCGAGGATTTGATGAAGTCTGTGAAGTGGCTGCGCGTCCGTTTGTTGCAACTCACTCGAATTTACGGTCAATCTGTTCGCATCCGAGAAACTTGAAAGAAGAACAGTTTTGTGAAATGGTTATGCGAGGAGGATTGGTAGGGATCAATCTTCATCAACCGTTTTTAAGTGATACAGGAGAGGGGAAAGAGGAGGATGTGTATCGGCATATTGACCGCATGTTGGAGCTGGGTGGAGAAAATGTGATCGCATGTGGAAGTGATTTCGATGGAGCGGATATCCATTTGTCGTTAAATACGCCTGTGAAATATGCAGAACTTGCAGAGAAGATGTTAAAAAGAGGGATCAAAGAAGCGGTAGTAGATAAAATCTTTTTTGAAAATGCAGAGCGATTTTTCAGAGAAAATGTATAGAGGGATGTGCAGGGTGGGAAAAGTCCTGCCCTTTTTAAATTGCTGAAAAAAACACTTGACAACAGAAAGTTTTCATGATACAGTTAAAAATGCGCTATTGTGGATAATAATGCCCGTAGTGCGCATATGAAAACACTCATAAATGCTTGTTTTCATTGTATATTCAAGGAAAATACAACGCAACCAAATAAATATACAAGGAGTGAAACGTCAATGGAGAAAAACAGAATTCGTCCCATCACAAATGGAAAAAGTTCCCGTATGAGCTATTCTAGACAAAAAGAAGTATTGCAGATGCCGAACTTGATCGAAGTCCAGAAGGATTCTTACCAGTGGTTTCTGGATGAGGGATTAAAAGAAGTATTCCGCGATATCTCTCCGATTGCTGATTACAGCGGTCACTTGAGTCTGGAGTTTGTAGACT
>OLVT01001262.1_pt1 | contig 22529 bp, 21 predicted proteins | sample 1673241 | NCBI WGS metagenome assembly OLVT01 (sample SAMEA3178936, study PRJEB25190) | human gut metagenome | biome: human gut; feature: human-associated habitat; material: faeces | place: Austria | collected 2013 | reverse complement strand
ATCAAGGTTTTTTAAAGAATTTAGACACAAAAAGTAGGTAGTATTTGACACTACCAATCTAAAATGAGGAGGATGATTATGAAAAAGAAGAAACTTAAGCTGCTGGCAGTATCGGCACTGACAGCCGCGCTGCTGGCAGGCTGCAGCAGCGATGTGTTCAACAGTGATTCATCAGGTTCATCGGCAGCCGGAAGCAGCGAGGCGGGAGAAAGCGCGGAGGGAGGGGAAACTGCGGCACAGGCGGATTCCAGTACCCTGAATGTAGGGCTTTACTCAGATATCATATCTCTGGATTCCGCCTTTGCCTACGATTTCACAACGAACCCTGTGGTATCGCAGATTACGGAAGGCCTTTTGTACTATGATGAGAACAACGAGCTCCAGCCCTATCTGTGCGAGAGCTGGGAGGAAGTGGATTCCACTACTTATGTATATAATATAAGAAGCGATGTTACATTCTCAGACGGTACCCCTATGACCATGGAGGACGTGCTGTTTTCCGTCAACCGCTACCGGGACCCGGAACTGGCCTCTTATCTTCTCTGGATGTATGACAATGTGGACACCATTGAGCAGACAGGGGACTGGCAGTTTACGGTAAAGTTGACCCAGCCGGACGCTCTTTGGAAACATACTTTTGCAACAACTGCCGGTATGATTCACTCCAAAGCTTATGTGGAGTCCCATCCGGACGATTACGGCACAGCTGCCGGTGGCGTCTTGGGAACAGGTCCCTACGTCTATGAAAGCTGGGATGTTGGAAACCAGATTACGATGTCCTATAATGAGAACTGGTGGAATAAGGAGGCCGGAGAACCTCAGATTAAGAATATCAATTTCCTCATCATTACGGAAGACACTACAAGAGTACTGGCCTCTACCTCCGGGCAGATTGATATTAACTTAAGCCAGCCGGTGGATATGCTGAGCGATTTGGAAGAGGCGGAGGGCGTAAGCCTGGTACAGATTCCTTCATGGGGACTGGAATTCCTTTCCTTTAACTGCGCGAAAGCACCCTTTGACGATGTTAATGTAAGACGGGCCATTGCCTGTGCCATTGACAATCAGAGCCTGGCGGATAATGTAGTGAAGGAATTTGGAACCCTGTGCAATTCTATGCCTGTGCCGGAAAGCCTGTTCCTGTTTGAGCAGGACGCCTGGATGGAATACCAGGAAACCTGTGAGGACTATGATTATGATATGGAACGGGCGAAGGAGTTTCTGGCTCAGTCCGCGTATCCGGATGGATTCAGCTGTACCATAACCGTAGACCAGAAATCCATAACCAATTCGGTGGCTCTGGTCGTTCAGCAGCAGCTGGCGCAGCTGGGAATTGAAGCAACCATTGAAAAGGTGTCCAATGATGAGGTGGTGGCTCTTCAGTTTGGCTCCGGCATTGACGAAAATGGAGTAAGGCCTTATGATATAGCTATATTCGAGTGGTCTTCCGACTTTCCGGACCCATCCGGCGTACTCACTCCTCTCTATATGAGTACCAACGCCGGAGATGGAGGCTCCAATTCCTGCGCCTATCAGAATTCGGAGGTAGACGAGCTGCTGCTGGCTCAGGCTTCCTCCACCGATGATGCAGAAAGAACTCAGCTGATGTTCCAGGCTCTGGACATTATCAATGACGAGGTTCCCAATTATATCTGGACTCATCAGAACTGGTTATTTGGAGTCAATGACCGGATTACGGGAGGCATATCCCAGCTGACAGGCAGCTGGTTCTGGAACTTCTATGTGAAGAACATAACAGTTGCGCAATAGGCTCCCTGTAAACGGAGACAGAAAAAGATGAGGTGAAGGTATGAGAGTAGAAGGACAGACGGTGTATGCAATGTGGGGGAAGAACAGACCAGGCTGGAAGGTCAAAAGCGGCTCGGAGCTGACGTTTGTTACAAGAGACTGTTTTGACAATCAGCTTTTGGAAGAGGACGCCCGTCTGGAGGGGCTGGACTGGGATGCAATCAACCCGGCCACCGGCCCGGTCTGGATTGAAGGAGCTCTGCCGGGAGATGTCCTGAAAGTTACGATTCGGGAAATCCGGGTGGCGGAGCTTGGAACCATGGCTGCGATTCCCGGGAATGGGGTTCTGGGAGAACTGGTGAAAGAAAATGCGCTGAAGCACATCCGGGTTCGGGATGGAATCGCGGAATTTTCCCCCGGAATCCGGATTCCATGCAGCCCCATGATTGGGGTAATCGGAGTGGCTCCCGCAGGAGAAGAGGCGATTCCCTGCGGAGAGCCGGGCAGTCACGGGGGAAATATGGACAACACCCGCATCGGGGCAGGGACCGTGTTGTATCTTCCTGTTTTTCAGGAAGGAGCTCTCCTTGCTATGGGAGATGTCCATGCATGTATGGGCGATGGGGAAATTATGGTGACAGGGCTGGAGATACCGGCTGAAGTGGATGTTCAGGTGGAAGTTCTAAAGGGAGTTTCGATCCGCAACCCTATGCTGGAAACAGAGGAGGCCTGCTATACCATCGCCTCAGATGAGGATTTGGAAAAGGCGGTATTTTCCGCGGTCTACGATATGACTCAGGTAGTGATGAGGCAGCTTAACATGCCTCTGGAGGAGGCGGGGATGCTGCTCAGCGCCATGGGGAATCTTCAGTTCTGTCAGGTGGTAGACCCCAAAAGAACGGTCCGTATGGAAATGAAGCGGTCCGTACTGCGTAATATGCTTACAGCATAATTTTGAATATCTGCTGTATGGTAGGGGGGCAAAGAGAAAGCCGGATTTTATGGATTTTTCCTTTGCCCCCTGCTGCTTTACGGTCATGTTTTACAATCGCTTACACCTTGAAAAGCCGTATCCTCTATGGTAAGATAGAACCTATGAGAACCGCTGAATAAATATGGAAAATCCCTGAAAGGGCTGCTTCTCAAAAGAGCAGCCCTTTTATGCGGATTTATAAAAGGAGGAGAAGGAGATGAAGGAGGAACCAATTGTATTCTGCAAAGGAGGAGGCTGCACCGCCAAGCTGGGGCCGGGCATTCTGGCCAGAGTGCTGGAGAAGATTCCGAAAACTCCGGATCCTAACCTGCTGGTGGGCTTTGACGCCTCCGATGACGCGGCGGTATACCGGCTGACGGATGACCTGGCTATTGTACAGACCCTGGATTTTTTTCCGCCTATGGTGGAGGATCCTTACATTTTCGGACAAATCGCCGCAGCCAACGCGTTGAGCGACATCTACGCTATGGGAGGGCAAGTGAAAACCGCTTTAAATATCGTGTGCTTTCCGGAGGCCATGGACTTAAATGTGCTGGGGAAAATCCTCCTGGGAGGCAGCGAGAAGGTGCGGGAGGCGGGCGGCATTCTGGCCGGCGGCCATTCCATCGCGGATGCGGATGTAAAGTACGGCCTGTCCGTTACCGGCGTAATCCACCCGGACCGGATTCGGACTAACATCGGAAGTCATGTAGGGGACGCCCTGATTCTTACCAAGCCTCTGGGAGTGGGAATCGTGTGTACGGCCTCCAGGCTGGGAGAGGCTTCCGATTCCGCTATGGAGCTGGCCATCCGCTCCATGACCACCTTAAACCGTCGGGCATCGGAGATTGCGGGGAAATACCGCATCCACGGCTGCACGGACGTAACTGGCTTCGGCTTTTTGGGCCATCTGTGCGAGATGCTGGGGGACAGCCTGGGAGCAGAAATTGATATAAGTCAGATTCCCTTTATTCCGGAGTGCCCCGACTATGTAGAGGAATTTTACCTGACGGCGGCGGCACAGAGAAACCGAAACCATGTGCAGGACAAGGTAAATTTTGAAGGCGTCTCCTTCGCCATGGAGGAAATCCTTTTTGACCCGCAGACCTCCGGAGGACTGCTGTTTTCCATCGCTCCGGAAGATGCGGACCAGGCCCTGGAGGAGATTCAGGCCCTGGGACTTCCCTGCGGGATTGTGGGGAGAATCACAGAGCGGGGGAAAACAGCGGTGCTGATCCGCTAACCGCCTCAAAAATAGGAGCGAAATCTTCATAACAACAAAAGGAGAAAATGGTATGAAATTGGACGAGAGAGGAAAGCAGTGCCCTATGCCGGTAATCGAGGCCAAGAGGGCTCTGGAAACTTGTAAAGCAGGAGAGATTGTAGAAGTTATTGTGGATAATGAGATTGCGGTTCAGAACCTTCGGAAGATGGCGGACCACAAGGGACTGAAATCCACCTGGAAGAAGGTTAATGACCGGGAATTTGTAGTGGGAATCGAGGCGGACGGTCCGAACAAAGTTGGGGAGGCTTCGTCGGAGGAATGGGAGAAAGAACTGCTCTCCTGCAGCGTGGAGCCGGAGAAGGCGGCGGTCAGCGGCCCCACCATCGCCGTACTGTCCTCCGATCAGATGGGACAGGGAGATGAGGAATTGGGTAAGCTTCTGATGAAGGGATTTGTCTACGCTCTGGCCCAGTTGGAGGAACCGCCTAAGACGGTGCTCCTGTACAACGGCGGAGCCCGGCTTTCCTGCGAAGGCTCGGCATCCCTGGAGGATTTGAAGGAGTTGAAGGAGCGGGGGACGGAAATCCTTACCTGCGGGACCTGCCTCAATCACTATGGCCTGACGGAAAAGCTGGCGGTAGGGGAAGTCACCAATATGTATGAGATTACCCAGAGGCTTATGGAGGCCGGAAAGATTGTAAAGCCATAATGCATAGTAACAGTTCAGGCCGTCCTGAACTGTTACAGATTATAAAGGATACAGGAGACAGAACAGATGGAACGAGAAAATCAGCTGATTATTGTCCGGGGCGGCGGGGACATCGCCACCGGAACCATTCATAAACTTCATCGTTGCGGCTATCCGGTTTTGGTGCTGGAAACCGCGGCTCCTTCGGCTATCCGCCGTCAGGTGGCTCTTTCAGAGGCGGTCTACGACGGGGTCAGCGAAGTGGAAGGAGCGGAATGCGTCCGGGTTTCCGGCTGGAAGGAGGCCCAGGAAATCCTGTCCAGGGGTCAGATTCCCCTTCTGGTGGACCCGGAATGCAAAATACTGGAGGAAGTAAAGCCCTGGGCCCTGGTGGACGCCATCTTGGCAAAGAAAAATTTAGGCACCAGCCGGGACATGGCTCCGAAAACCATAGGCCTGGGGCCGGGATTTGAGGCGGGCAAGGATGTGGACCTGGTGATTGAGACCAACCGTGGGCACAATCTGGGGCGCATCATCGGAAGGGGCTGCGCCCAGCCGGATACGGGAGTCCCCGGGGTGATTGCGGGCTACGGGAAGGAGCGGGTTATCCACTCCCCGGCCATGGGGATTTTCCGCTCCGGAAGGCAAATCGGAGACAAAGTGCGAAAGGGTGAGCCCATCGGCATAGTGGTGACCGGCCAGGGGGAGGTGGAGGTCCCCGCAACCCTGGACGGGATTTTGAGAGGACTTATCCGCAACGGTTATCCGGTGACCAAGGGCTTTAAGATTGCGGATATTGACCCCAGGGAGAGCGAGTATGAGAACTGTTTTACCATCTCCGACAAGGCCCGCTGCATCGCGGGCTCGGTTCTGGAAGCTCTGCTGTACCTGGAGGCGAAGGAGGGGCTATGATTTATCTGGACAGCGCCGCCACCTCCTTTTACCGTCCGCCCCAGGTGGCCCGGGCGGTGGCGGAGGCCATCAATTCCATGGGAAATTCCTCTAGGGGGACGGGAACACCGGCTTTAAGCAGCGCCCGGGTCATCTATGAGACCAGGGAGATGCTGGCCCGGCTGTTTCATGCCCCGGGCCCGGAGCGGGTGGCCTTTACCGCCAATTCCACGGAGAGCCTGAATATGGCCATCAAGGGCCTGATTCGGCCGGGAGACCGGGTGGTGACTACAGTCCTGGAACATAACAGCGTGCTGCGTCCCCTTTACGAGATGGAGCAGGCCGGGGCCAGGCTGGAGATTGTGGGCTGCGTGGGAGGCGAAGCAGGCAGTTTAGATATGGAGGCGCTGAAGAAGGCCATCGTGCCGGGAGTCCGGGCGGTGGTCTGCACCCATGCCTCCAATCTGACAGGCAATCTGGTGGACATCCGCCAGGTGGGGCAGTGGTGCCGCAAGGCAGGAGCCCGCTTCATCGTGGACGCCTCCCAGACGGCGGGCATTTTTCCCATTGATATGGAGAGGGATACCATCGATATCCTCTGCTTTACGGGCCACAAGGGGCTCATGGGGCCCCAGGGAACGGGGGGAATCTGCCTGGGGGAGGATATTTCCCTAACCCCCCTTCTGTCCGGCGGCAGTGGTATCCTTACCTTTTCCAAAACCCATCCGGCCCAGATGCCCACGGCGCTGGAGGCCGGCACTTTAAACGGGCATGGGATTGCGGGCCTGAGAGCGGCAGTGTCGTATATTCTGGATGAGGGGATGGAAAAACTGAGAGAGCGGGAACAGAAGCTGGCCCGGGAATTTTACCTTCAGGTGAGGGAAATTCCCGGCATCCGCATTTATGGGGATTTTCAGGATTGGAACCGGGCGGCCATCGTATCCCTGAATATGGGGGAGGAGGATTCCGGTGAGGTCAGCGATTATCTGGCCCAGGAACATGAAATCTATACACGCTGTGGCGGCCACTGCGCTCCGCTCATGCATCAGGCCCTGGGAACGGAACAGCAGGGGGCGGTGCGGTTTTCCTTCTCTCATTTTAATACGGAGGAGGATGTGGCGGCAGCGGTGAAGGCGCTGAGGGAGTTTTAAGGAGCAGTGTTAGCTGGTGGAGATGGATGTGGGAGTGAGGGCAGGAGAACGGCTGCCATAATGGGGAGGAATATGAAATGACAGATAAGGAACTTCTTTATATTAAGACCATTGCGGAGGAGCACAATATCACCAAAGCGGCGGAAAAGCTCCATGTGGCCCAGCCTTCCCTGACTCAGTGCATCAAGCGGATTGAAAAAAGCCTGGACTGTCCCCTTTTTTACCGGAAGAAAACGGGCCTGGTTCTGACGGACGGGGGAAAACTCTACTATGAAACCGCCTGCCGGATTCTTAAGATTTGGGACCAGTTCTCAGAGGAAATTTCCAACCGCAACCAGATGAACGGGGGGAAGCTTACAATCGGCGCTTCCTGGTACAATACGATTCTGATTCTGACCAGGGTGCTGGGAACATACAGCGAGCGCTACCCCAATGTGGACGTTCGCCTGGTGGAAAAGAACAGCTCGGGTCTGGCCCAGCAGCTGGAGAAGGGGGAACTGGATTTGGTCCTGGTCCATCAGTACCCAAAAGAATATCCATATCAAAAAGAACCGGAGGGAAAAAGCTTTGTCGCGGTCCCTCTGGTTCAGGAGCGGTTCCTGCTGGCGGCCCACGAAAAATTTTCCATTCCGGTATGCGGGCCGGAGCAGACAGCGGATTTAAAACATATGGGCGATTTGCCCCTGATTCGGTTCAGCGACCAGCAGAGAATCCGCAGGATTTCGGATTTTGTGCTGGAACAGGCAGGAGCCGCCCTTCCCACGGCCCTGACCACCTACGGTTTTCCAAGCGTTCTGGACTTTGTGGCCCAGGGAGTGGGAGCGGCTATCCTGCCGGAGCTGTATCTTAGAAAAGAGATAAAGACAGGCAGCCCCATCCGCCTCTATCCCCTGGACCCGGACCTGCCGGCCTACTGGACCAGCGCGGTCTGTTATTACCAGTCGGAATATATGCCGGTTACGGTGGAGGCGTTTTTGGAGCTGCTGAAGGAGGAAATGTCCCGATTATGAATAGCCGATGGCGGTGGCAATCATGAGCAGGGCGATGCCGACTACAACCCAGATTAAAAACAGTTTAAATACATACTGGAACCATTTGGTAAACGGAATATTGGCGCAGGCCACAAATCCCATGGTAGCGGCGGCGTGGGGCATAATAAAGTTGGCAAAGCCGTCGCCGAAGTTGTAGGCCAGCACTGCCGTCTGCCTGGTCATTCCAACCAGGTCCGCCACCGGAACGAAGATAGGCATGACGATGGCGGCCTGCCCGGAGCCGGAGGTGATGAACAGATTGACAGCCAGATGCATGAGGAACATGGCGGGAGCCTGGAACAGGTCCGGCACATAGTTCAGCATATTTGCCATTGCGTTTACAACGGTATCCATCACGTTTCCGGCTTCCAGGATGCCGGAGATGGCATAGGCAAAGCCGATGAGGACGCCGGTGCCTGCCATTCCCTTGGCGCCGTTTGAAAATTCCTTGCACATCTGATTGACAGGCATGCGGTACACGATTCCGGACAGCAGTCCCATATAGAGGAAAATGGTGGCAGAGCTTTTGTAGGATAAGCTGGAAAACAGGGCCACATAAATCATATACCCGATGGAGGCCACCACCACAATAGCAACTGGGATATGCTTCTTTTCAAAGGCAGGCGTCTCGTCCGGATTGAATCCGGCCAGGTCCAGGGGGACGTTGTAGGTATAGCTTTTCGTGGGGTCTGCCTTGATTTTGCGGCCATACCGGATTACATAGATGACCGTTACAATCAGGAAGGGAATGATGCAGAACAGACGGTAGCCCATGCCGGAAAATACCGGAAGTTCCGCAATCCCCTGAGCGGTGCCGGTGGTGGCCAGGTTCATGGCGCCGGTGGAGAAGCCTACAGCGCCGCCCAGCATGATAATGGAAATTCCCACAATGGGGTCATAACCCATAGCCATTGCCACGATGATGCCCAATGGGGCGAAGGGAATAAAATAGTTCAGGTTGATGGGGATGCACAGCAGGGTGAATACGGTCATCAGAACCGCAATTACCAGCCATTCGGCGCCCTTCGCCTTTTTAGCAAAGGTGCAGGCGGCTCCCTGGAACATTCCCGTGGCAAGTACGATGCCAAGTCCTCCGCCGGCGCACATCAGGGCGAAAATAATATCCCCGGCGTCGGTGAGCCCGTCAAACACATACCCCAAAATCGTCAATGGATTAACCGGCGAGGGCTCTATGGTGTGGTAGCTGCCCGGGACCACTACGGTTTTTCCGGCTTCATCCACAATCCGCTCAAAACTTCCGCCGGGAATCAGCCAGGTTAAAAGGGAAGCCAGGACCATGGCGAATACCACGATGGCAAGTGAATGCGGTACCTTAAATTGTTTTAATTTCTTCATATGTTTACCCCCAATTCATCAATCAAAATTTTTCAGTGTATATGCTCCTCCATCCAGCCCGCCAACAGCCCTGCAATCTCCAGACTATTTTTTTCAATCATCATCATATGTCCGTTGCCATGGATTCCGGCTTCCTCCAGACGAATCAGGTCATGGTCTACGCCGCACTGATTCATGACATAGGAGGTCAGATGGTCGTACTGGGCGTGATAGGAAGCTTCGCTTACCACAAAGGCGATGGGGATGCCGGAGAGCCTGGGAAGCTTGGGAGCCGGCTCCTGGAACACCCATCCGTCCATGAAACCATCTTTGGGTGCTTTCATCAGGCGAAGCTTCAACTCCGAGGGGCTGGAAACGGGCGGGTCAAAATGGAGAGGCAGGTCCGTGAGCCCGTAATTTTTCGCAGTTGGAGCGGTTAAGTCCATGGAAAATGGAGGGCCTGAGGGCTCCAGGGCCACGATGCCCTTTACCAGCTCCGGCTTGGCGTCCGCCAGCAGCCATCCAAATGGACCTGCCTGGGAGTGGGTCAGGAGAATGGCGGGGCCGGTTTTCTCCAGAAGCTTCAGCCCTGCGGCCAGCACCAGTTCCTGGGAATCCCGGTTGCTGGGAAGATATTCCACCTGCGAGGAAAGAAACTGGGAGAAGGTCTCATCCTCCGGGTCGGCGCTGCCCGGCCACTGGGTGTGCAGGGAAGCCTGGGGCCAGTTCCCCTCAGTGGAAGCAAAACGCTTCCGGATGGCCTCCATGGAATGATAGATGGTACTTCCGTTCTCCTCGGGATGGTAGGCGGAGCGCCCTCTGGCAGGCTGCTCCGCCAGGTAAACCACATAGCCCAGGGAGAGGAAATAGTCCGCCCATCCCATGCGGCCGTCGGGTGTAACCAGCCAGTTCACATTGGTCTGCCCGGCTCCGTGAAAGAAAATCAGGGGATAGGGATGGAGAATCTTCTCCGGCACATAGGCCTCCACAAACATCTGATTGCACATATGGTGTCTGCCCTCCTGGCCGGAAATGTGACCGCCCACATAAAAAATCCCACGTTTGGCTAACTTACTCTGGTCTGAAAAATATGGTCCGAATTGTCCGTTCAAAACGAATTTCCTCCTATTTAAATAATGAATTCAAAGCGCTCTGTTGATTTTAGTATAAGGGACAGAAAGGCGCTAAGTACAATATGAAACATGAATACTGAGAATAAAAAACGTCAATATCTCTTTGCACAAAGGGTGTTTTTTATGGTAGAATAAAACAATGATGTTGGAGGGGGAGCAGCCATGAAGGTATCTTTTTACCGGGACGATTGCTGGAATTGGTCGGAAAATCTGTGGGAAGGACTGTCCCTGGAGGAGAGGCTGAATGGGAAAAAGCCTTATGTAATCGCCTTTGTGGGCGCAGGGGGAAAAACATCCCTGATCCGCCGCCTTGCCTGGGAGGGAAGGGAGCGAGGACGGAAGGTCCTGGTAGCCACCACCACCCACATGTTCCGGCCCGCAGCTTACGGCGTGCTGACCCAAAGGGCGGAGGACGCGGCGCTTCAGCTGGAGCAGAAGGGCCTGGCAGTGGCAGGGACGGTTTCCGGTGAGGAGAAGATTGCCTATGTGGGGGACGAACTCTACAGACAAATCTGTCCCATGGCGGACCTGGTTTTGGTGGAGGCGGACGGTTCCAAACGCTTGCCGGTGAAGGCGCCAAGGCCCGGAGAGCCGGTGGTGCCGGAGAACGCGGATATGGTGCTGGCCGTTTTGGGGCTTTCCGCCCTGGGAGAACCGGCAGAGGAGAAGTGTTTCCGCCTGGAACAGGCCTGCCGTCTGATGGATGAGTATGGCAGGAAGGATTACCGGAAGGACGGCCGGTGGATTTTAAAATCGGAGGATTTGGCCTGCCTGATGGAAAATGGATATGGGAAGCCTTTGCGCCTGGGCCGTCCGGAGCTTTCGGTGCTTCCGGTGTTTAATCAGGCGGACGGAGAAAACAGCCGTCTGCTGGCCCGGAAACTTTTGGAGCAGATGGGAGAGACCGGGGGGATTGTTTCAGGAGAGCTGAAGGAGGACCCTTCTTCCGGCCTGTTTTAAGGAGAGCAGGCATTTTGCCGGAACTGGTGATATACAGGAGTAAAGAGATGAAAGCAGCGTTCATTTACATGGCTTCCGGTTTCGGAAGCCGTTTTGGCGGGAATAAACTGTTGGAAGAACTGGAGGGAAAGCCCCTTTACCGTCACGGACTGGATACGTTGAGAAAGGCGGCGGACCTGATTCGTCGGGAGAAGGGCTGGCAGATCCGGCTCATTGTGGTCAGCCAGTACCGGGAGATTCTGGAGGAAGCCGCCAGGGAAGGGCTTCAGGCGGTTTACAATCCGGAGAGCGCCCGGGGAATCACCGCCTCCATTGCTTACGGGACCAGGGCCGCGGAAGGGACGGATATTTTCCTATATTTTGTGGCGGACCAGCCCAGGCTCCGGCCGGAGACGACGGCAGGGTTTTTGAAAGCCTTCGCGGACAGCGGCAAAACCATGGGATGCCTGGCCTGGAACGGCAGGAGGGGAAATCCGGCGGCCTTTCGGTCCTGCTGGAGGCCGGAGCTTTTAAGCTTACAGGGAGATAAGGGCGGACGGCAGCTGATGGCCCGGTATCCAGATGAAGTATGGCTTTATCCGGCAAGTGAGGAGGAACTGTGGGATGTGGACCACAGGGAGGACCTGGAGAAAAACGCAGGGGAGGAAATGCGGGATGGCAGCAGAACAGAAGAATGATTTTTCAAGGGGAAGCGTAGTAAAGAACATTTTAAAGCTGGCTCTGCCCATGACCCTGGCCCAGCTGATTAATGTGATGTACAATATTGTGGACCGGCTCTATATCGGTCTGATTCCGGAGAACGCCACCCTGGCCTTGACGGGGCTGGGGCTTTGCCTTCCCATCATTTCCATTGTCACCGCTTTTGCCAATCTGTTCGGAATGGGCGGGGCGCCCCTGTGTTCCATTGAGCGGGGAAGGGGAAACCTGGAAGAAGCAGAAAAAATCATGGGAAATTCTTTTGTAATGATGGTGGCTACGGGAATTGTGCTGACAGTGCTGGGCCTGGCCTTTAAGCGCCCCATGCTCTACCTCTTCGGGGCCAGCGACGCCACCATCTCCTACGCGGAGGACTATATCACCATCTATCTGCTGGGAAACCTGTTCGTGATGGTGGGGCTGGGTATGAACAGCTTTATCAATTCCCAGGGCTTTGGGACCATCGGAATGATGACGGTGCTTTTGGGTGCCATTGCCAATATCATCCTGGACCCTATCTTTATCTTTGCTTTCAATATGGGCGTTCAAGGAGCGGCCCTGGCGACGATCCTCTCCCAGCTTCTTTCTGCTATTTGGATCGTAGCTTTTCTGACAGGGAAAAAGACCATTCTCCGGCTGAGGCTGTCAGCTTTTCACATTGAGCCTAAGCGGGCATTGAAAATTGTGGGACTGGGCCTCAGCGGCTTTACCATGTCCATTACCAACAGCTCGGTTCAGATTATGTACAACGCCATGCTCCAGAAGGTGGGCGGCGATCTGTATGTGGGGATTATGACTGTTATCAATTCTGTCCGGGAGGTAATTTCCATGCCGGTTTCCGGCGTGACTAACAGCGCCCAGCCGGTTTTGGGATTTAATTACGGCGCAAAGGAATATAAGCGGGTCCGTCAGGGGATCGTATTTACATCTATCTGCAGCGTAGTATACACTACTTTGATTTGGCTGTGCGTCCATGAATTTCCGGAATTTTTTATTCGGATTTTCAACCGCAACGGCGATTTACTGGCGGAAGGCGTTCCGGCCATGCGGATTTACTTTTTCGGATTTTTCATGATGTCCCTGCAGTTTGCGGGTCAGGCTGTATTTGTGGGACTGGGGAAATCCCGGTACGCCGTATTTTTCTCCATTTTCCGGAAAGTCATTATCGTGATTCCGCTGATCCTGATTCTGCCTACTGTGTTCCATCTGGGAACGGACGGAATCCTCATGGCGGAGCCGGTGTCCAACTTTATTGGTGGAGCGGCTTGCTTTGGAACCATGCTGTTTACTGTGTGGCCGGAGCTGAAGGGAAAGAAAAAGGCGGTGAACGATAAGTAAAGACAGGAGAGAGCAGTAAGACAGGGAGGGGAAGACGGCTTGGGAATGGGACGAATGAGACGGATGGTTCTTTTGACGGGAGCGGCTGCGGTTTTCGCGGCATCGGGGTTTGCCCCGGCATCGGATTATGCTTCCGGAGAGGCGGGAATTCTGCGTTCCGCTACCTATTACTCGGATGACTGGGTGGTGAATTTCTGGAACAGCGAGAGCGTCAATATGGAGCAGGAGCTTTTACAGATTGCGCAGGACGGTTTTAACAATATTATTCTCTGCATTCCCTGGAGAGAGTTCCAGCCCCAGCTGACTCCGGCCGCCTACAATGATTACGCCTGGGATAAGCTTGAGAGGGTAATGGAGGCAGCAAAAAAGCAGAACTTGTCAGTGATGCTACGGGTGGGATATACCTGGGATTATGGAGGCAGCGACAGCGTTCTGGAGCGATACGGCCGGCTTCTCTATGATTCCAACACCTTTAACGGCTGGCTGGATTATGTGGAACGGCTTTATCAGAGAGCTTCAGCCCACAAAAATTTTTGCGGTGGATTTCTCACCTGGGAGGATTTCTGGAATTTTACCGGGACGGCGGTATCTCTTGGAAAAACAGAGGAGAGCCGCCGGCTGGCAAAGAAAACCGGCTATCTGGATTATGCCAGGGAACACTATGAGCTGGAAGAAATCTGCCGGCTTTACGATGGGGAAATAACAGAATGGGAGGAGATTTATTTCCCTTCCGGAGAGCTGCCGGCGATGAAAGTATTTTACGAGTTCTACGATGATTTTCTGAACCGGATTCTGGAGGAGAGTCAAAAAGTGTTCCCGGATCTGTCCATGGAGGTTCGCTTGGACATGGACCCCATATATGGGATGGATGAAACTATGTATGGTTTTTCACATGAGTCCACCTTTAGCTGTCAGGATTCTGCCTTTACCTCAGCCATGTACAGTATGTCTATGGGCCAGAGCCGGCAAAAGGAGCTGACGGCCAGGCAGGCATTGGACCAAATGCCCGGAGTGCTGGATCGTCTGTTCTCCTTTAGCGGAGGCAAGCCTATTTACCTGGACCAGCTGCTCTTTACGGACAATACTCCCGGTTTTGAGGAAAATCCCCGCCTGGCAGAAGCGGAAGAGGCGGAATTTTTAAGGTCTGCGGCTCCGGTGCTGGAGGAATATACTATGGGATATGGAATCTGGACCTACCGGGATTACTGCAACAACAAATTGTACAATTCCCAGTTTGCTCTTGGCACAAAAGGATGGGAGACCTCGGGGGTTCGGGTGGCGGAGGAGGATAACCGCCGGGCCGCCCTATCTTCCAAAGCTTCCCTGTCCCAGAAAATCGACAACCGCCAGACCGGCATTGCAGGAGAGGGAGTGAAAGTGTCCTTTTGGGCAGAGAGTCAGGGTACAAGCGATCTTACAGTGAGCCTGGGCGGTCTGTCCAAGGCGCTGACCATTTCCGGCACCCAGAAGGTGGAATTGGATTTTGGAAATGTACCTTTGGACCGTCTGACCATTGAAAACAGCGGGGCCCAGCTGTTTGTGGATAATGTAAAGGTCTATACCTGGATTACGGAAGGGAAAATTTACGAATTTGACGGACAGCCGGGGGAATGCCGAAAGGCCGTCCGCCAGCTGAATGACGAGCTGAATTAGCCCGTTCCTTTGATCTGAAAAAATGAACATAGAATAAAATTTGCCGGAGGGCGCATAATAATCCTGTCACAAGTTTGACAGGATTATTTTTTATAAACCGAAGGAGGCAAATGTCATGACACAACTGGAATGTAGCGTAAAAAACTGTATGCACAATTCGGATAACTGCTGCTGCAAGCGGTCCATCACCGTGGACGGGCGCACTGCCTGCAAGGCAGACGAAACCTGCTGCGCAAGTTTTGACGAAAACAGAGGAGGCAGCTTCAAGAACCTGTTCAAGACGCCGGAAACAAGACTGGAGATTTCCTGTGATGCGGTAAAATGTATTTACAACGAGGACAACCGCTGTAAAGCCCAGAATGTAGGAATTGCGGGAGACGGGGCAAGCAACAGTGATCAGACCAGGTGCAGCACCTTTAAGGCCAGATAAAGGGAAAACAATTGTAAGGAGATTTGGAAGCGGCACAGCTGGAGAGCTATGCCGTTTTCCTGTCTCCCTGAATTAAAAAAAACGCTTGACAGATTTCTGCCGGTGTAGTAAAGTATTAGAGGTTATGAAAATAACAGCAGGAAAGCAGGTATCCACCTCACCTTGGCACGAGTCAGTGACCCGGGTTCATAGCGATGAAGCGGCAGGGGTTATTCCGTCAGGAAGGCTCAGGGCTTTGTGGTATGTGAAAGTGGACGTTTCCTGTCCGCTTATTTTTTTGTTCAGCCCTAAGGAGGGCGGCCGTCAGAGGAATATAACAGTGGAGGTGTAGGACTATTAGCGACTTAATGATTAACGAACAGATCAGGGACAAGGAAGTGCGGCTGATCGGAGAGAACGGAGAGCAGCTGGGGATTATGTCCGCCAGAGAAGCTTACAGAATTGCTCAGGAGGCAGAGCTGGATCTGGTGAAGATTGCGCCTACTGCAAAGCCGCCGGTTTGCAAGATTATTGATTACGGAAAGTATCGTTATGAGCTTGCCCGCAAGGAAAAGGAAGCCCGCAAGAAACAGAAGGTAATCGAGATCAAGGAAGTTCGTTTATCCCCCAATATCGACACCAATGATTTGAATACCAAGGTTGGGGCTGCCAGAAAGTTTCTGGAGAAAGGCGATAAGGTGAAGGTGACCTTGCGTTTCAGAGGTCGTGAAATGGCTCATATGTCCAAGTCCAAATATATTCTGGATGATTTCGCTGAAAGCCTGTCCGACATTGCAGTGGTCGACAAGCCCTCCAAGGTGGAAGGAAGAAGCATGGTCATGTTTTTAACCGCAAAACGGTAGAACAAGATGCAAGTATAAAGATTCAAGGAGGAATTCACAATGCCAAAGTTAAAAACAAGCAGAGCAGCCGCAAAGCGCTTTAAAAAAACAGGAACCGGTAAGTTAGTCCGCAATAAAGCTTACAAGTCTCATATCTTAACCAAGAAGACCACCAAGAGAAAGAGAAATCTGAGAAAAGATATCGTTACCGACGCTACCAACGCAAAGGTAATGAAGAAGATTTTACCATACCTGTAAGTTGAATTTGTAATAAGGAGGAATTTACCGATGGCAAGAATTAAAGGCGGTTTAAACGCAAAGAAGAAACACAATAGAGTCCTGAAAATGGCGAAAGGCTACAGAGGGGCCCGTTCCAAACAGTATAGAGTAGCAAAGCAGTCCGTTATGCGCGCTCTGGCCAGCTCCTACGCCGGCAGAAAAGAGAGAAAGAGACAGTTCCGTCAGCTGTGGATTGCCAGAATCAACGCTGCGGCCCGTATCAACGGCCTCTCCTACAGCAAGCTGATGCATGGACTGAAGCTGGCCAACGTGGACTTAAACCGTAAGGTTCTGTCCGATATGGCTATCAATGATGCAGAGGGATTTGCAAAGCTAGCTGAGCTGGCAAAGTCCAAGATCGCTTAATCAGATCGATTCATAAAAAGGTATAGAAACCGCTTTTCCTGGCGAAGAGAATCGTCAGGAAAGGCGGTTTTTTGCTTGGAATTATTACTTTTTAACAAGTCTCCCGTAACCACTGAATTGACAGAAAATTTTAATTGACGGCACTATAGGAACATGATATGATTGCGGATGCAGGGTATGATTCCCATAAAACCAAGTGAAAGGAAGGAGTAAGGACAGGATGCTGACAGCGAAGGAAATCCGAAAATCCTATCGAAGGAAAGATGTGCTGAAGGGCGTCAGCTTCACGGTAAAACCTGGAGAATGCATCGGGATTGTGGGAGCCAACGGCTGCGGAAAAACTACCCTTCTCTCCATTTTAGCCGGAGCTCAGAGGGCTGACGGAGGAAGTCTCTCTGTTGACGGAGCGGAAGCCTTGGGTAATCCGAAGCTTTTATCCGCAAAGGTGGCCTATGTGCCTCAGGAGAACCCTTTGATTCCGGAACTCTCGGTAAAGGACAACCTTTCTTTATGGTATCAGGGAAGCAGGGAAGGGCTGCGCCGGGAACTGGAGCAGGGGCCGGCCGCTTTTTTAGGCGTTGATTCCATGCTGTCCATGACGGCGGGAAAACTTTCCGGGGGCATGAAGAAACGTTTGAGCATCGCCTGCGCTCTCTTTAATCACGGACCCTATCTGGTGATGGACGAACCTGGAGCTTCTCTGGATTTGGAGTGCAAGGAGCTGATCCGCCGTTATCTGGAACAGTATCGGAAGGAAGGCGGAGCTGTCATCCTTACCTCTCATGAGATGGAAGAGTTGTCGTCCTGTACCGGGATGTATGTGCTGAAGGAAGGAATCCTGACAGAACTTCCGACAGGGCTGGATGCCCGGGAGCTGATCCGCCAATTTCACTGAGTATATGGAGGAGAATGAGAAAAAGACATAAGGAGGAGATTATAATGGAGGAAGAACAGAAGAATATCGCGCCGGAGCAGACCACAGGAGAAAATACAGCGGGTGTTCCTGCTGCCGAACCGAAAAAGAAATCGAAATTCCCGATTGCAGCTGTGGCTGCAGCGGCGGTCGCTGCGGTTGGAGTCGGAATTTTCGCAGTTACACATCTGACTGCGAAAGATCCCAAAGTGGTGGTGGCAGAGGCGTTTATGAGTTTAACAGAGGATAGCACGAACCATCCTCTGGAGCAGATTTTTGGTCTAAAGCAGATGCGGGAAAATGCCTTGACGGGAAATTATGAGGCGGAGTTTGACCTGACCCTTTCGCAGCTGTCTGCGCCGGATCTGGAAATTCTGTCCGGAGGCGGGCTGACCGTCCAGGAACAGACGGATCATGAGGCAGGAAACTCATGGGCCAGTGTGGGGCTAAATTATAAAGGGCTCCAGTTGGGGGAGATTCAGGCTTACTATGACGACGCAGTTCTGCAGCTGGCGGTTCCTGATTTTTCCAGCCGTGTATTCCAGATTGATATGGGAGACGGGCTTAAGGAGCAGATAGCAAATTCCCCGCTGCTGGAAATGGCTGGCATGTCTCAGGAGGAAAAGGACGTCATAGCCGAGTACTATGCAGGGTATTTGAACAGCATTACCGGAGAGCCGCTGACTATGGAGGAGATCTGGAGCCGGTTCAAGGAAAGCGGTACGGCGGTATCGGATTTTGTTGGAGCAGTTCAGGCGGAAAAAGCAGGAAAAGAGACTTTTCGGATGGATGGAAAAGACGTAAGCTGTACCGGATATAATGTGACGGTAAGCCGGGATGCTATGTCAGATTTTATTACATCCTTCACGGATTTTATACTGGAGGACGAAGAGCTGAAAGATCTGGTGATGACACAGATTGGCGCATCCATGGAACTTTATTCTATGGAAGGAGATGCTGCACAGGACGGCTATGAGGAGATGGCAGAAGGAATCCGGGAAGGTGTAGACCAGATTTGCGCGGCCTTAACAGATCTTCAGATGGTGGTTTATGTAGATGGACAGGGACGGATGGCGGCCTGGGACTGTGATACTTCCATTGCCGCGGACGGAGACGAAACGGTCATTTCGCTGGAGCTGCGTCCCCAGGGAGGTACATACCTGCTTCAGAATATGACCGGGAAGCTGGAAATCGAGAACGGAGGAGAGACGGTTCTGCTGGATTTAAACCGCAGCGGATCCTACGAGAACGGCCTGATGGAAAATCAGGTAGATATGACCTTTGCCGTAGCGGAAGATTCCTTTACGATCAGCTGGACAGACAGCTATGACAGCGAGGAGAGTTCCTGGCAGTTTACCGCGAATGTTGCAACGACAGAGGAGCCTCAGCTGCTGACAGTAGAGGCCCAGGGCCAGGTTCCGGATTTTGAAAAAGGCACTGCGATTTCCGTGGATATGGATCAAATGACCGTTGCGGTGATGGGAGAAGAGGCAAATCTGGAAGGAAGCTATTCCTACGGTCCGCTGGAAAGCGAGCCCCAGTCTCTGAGTGGGGATGTGATGAACATTTTTACTGCCACTGAGGCGGATTGGCAGGCGGTAATGGATGAAGTAACCACCAGTGTGACTGGCTTATTAATGTCTATGTGGATGCAGGCAGGAGCATAAGCTCCGCCTGCAAAGGAGTTGAACTGATTAATGTCACAGCGTTTGAATTATTGGAGGCTGGAAGTCAAGCGCGCTTTTTTCAGGCTGCCCCAGTTGGCGGCAGGGGCGGTGATTTTGACACTGTTTCTGGGGCTGACTGCAAGCTTTGCAGGAGAACGGCTGTACGGAGATTCGGCTTTGGGCCGGATTACTATAGGGGTGATTCTGTCAGGGGAAGACGAACAGGAAAAAATGCTGGTTCAGATGCTCTCCCACATGGAAAGTGTGGAGAGCATCTGTGATTTTCAGTATATGACGGAAGCGGAAGCGGAGGAAGCCTTTAGAAATCATAAAATTTACGGGGCCCTCTACCTTCCGGAGGGACTGATTCAGGGGATTATCAATGGCAGCAATCCGCCGATTCGGGTCCGATTGGAAGGGGGAGGACTGGAAAACCGCATCTTCAAGGAGCTGACTCAGGCAGGAGCGCGAATCCTCGGATCAGCCCAGGCAGGAATCTATGCGGGAGATCAGCTTTTGCATGAATCCGAGATGGAAGAACGCATTGGGCAGTTGGAGCAGGACTTGAATGAGATTTATATTAATAACAGCCTGAACAGAGAAAATCTTTTTCGGGAAACTCAGGTCAGCGCTACGGGGGACCTGAGTCCCCTGCAGTTTTATGGAACCAGTATTCTAATTTTGTATCTGCTGCTGTTATCGGTTCCGGTTTCCTCCTATTTAAAGCCGGAGAGCGCGGTGATGGCCCAAAAGCTTAAGCTTCTGGGAATTGGGGCCTGGACAGGAACGGCGGCCAAATTGACGGGCTTGTGGATTTTGATGTTGATAGGTGGTCTTCTGTTTTTCGCCGCAGCCTGCTGGGCCGGGATTTTTTTATGGAGTCCCTTTGCTCTGGGAATTTTGGCTCTTCTGTGCCTGGGAACAGCGGCAATGGCGCTGTTTATTTTTGAGGCGGCAGGAAATGGCATGGGGGGAATTATCCTTTTGTTTTTGGGGACGGTGGTTCTCCATCTGTTTTCCGGGGGTATTCTGCCTTCTGTCTTTCTGCCGAATACAGTTCGGGAAATCTCCGTTATTCTGCCCAACGCTATTTTGATGAAGGGCGCGGGGCTTTTGGTACTGGGGCCGGATCAAATGGCTTGGTGTCTGCCGGTGGCGGGCCTGATTCTGTTCTTTTACATTCTAACGGTGGGGGTGCGGCGGCGGTGAATCAGATTTTCAGATGGTTTTTTCTTTCATGCAAGCGTTATCTGAAGAGAGTTTCCTTCCTTTTGATTCTCCTGGCTTTTCCGGTTGCTGCCGGATTGTTTCTGAACAGTGAAAATGGAGATAATGAAGGAATCGTAATTGCGGTTTTTAGCCCTGAAGAAGAGAACCGCCTGGGAGGACGGCTGATTGAACGCTTAGAGGACTATGGCGACGGAATGTTTTCCTTCCGGGTCTGTTCATCGGAGGAGGAAGTTTTAGCGGCAGTGGCCTCGCGCAAGGCGGAGTGCGGTTTTTGTATGCCGGAGGATTTGGAAAGAAGACTGGACGAGGGGGACTACAGGCGGTCGGTCCGGGTGTACCGGGCGCCCTCTACGGTGGCCCACCAGATGGCTTCGGAGGTCTTTTACTCCCTTCTGGCCCAGGAGTATGACCGGAAAATCTTGACAGACTATGTTCGGACAGAGGAGATCTTTGATTTCCTGGATACGGAGACGCTTCGCAGGGAAGCAGAAAAGCGGGCAGGAGAGCTTTATGATATCTACAGCAGCAATGGCAGCACCTTCCGGTTTTCTTACCAGGAGGATAATGGAAATGGTTTGGAAATGGGGGCCAGAAAAGAAGCGGTTTCTAGCATATTTCCGGTTAGAGGGTTGGCGTCGGTGCTGGTTTTTACAGCCGGGATTTATGGTGCGGCTGTTTTGAAGGAGGATGAAGCCAGCGGCCTGTTTTTGCGGCTTCCTTTCCGAATCCGGGGATTGTGCAGAAATGCAGGTCTTGGAGCTCCGGTAGCGCTGGCTGCTTTGTCAGGCCTGACGGCTCTGCTGGTTTGCGGTCAATGGACAACCTGGTATGGGGAACTGGGGAAGATGCTTTTCTATGGGATCGCGGTGGTGATATTCAGCAGTATTTTGGGGCGGTTAATTCCATCTTCCAGGGGGATTTGTTGTCTGCTGCCTTTTCTGGTGATTGCCAGCTTGGTATTTTGTCCGGTGTTTATGGATCTGGGACAGCTGTGGCCGGAAGTACAGCTTGGAGGGCGGCTTCTGCTGCCAACCTATTATTTGGAAACTTTTTAAAAAAGTAGTTGCATCATTTCCTGGTCTGTGCTATACTATCTCTTGCGCGCGGGAGTGCTGGAATTGGCAGACAGGCAAGACTAAGGATCTTGTGGGTGTATGCTCGTGTGGGTTCAAGTCCCATCTCCCGCATAAAAAGTGTTGTATATCTTGGTTTTCCAGGAGATGCAGCACTTTTTTTGTTTGCTTCAATTCTCTTCTTCATAGACAAGATTCCGGACAATTTTAAAGGCAGTCTTGCCAGAGAAAGGGGTATCTCGAGTATTAATAAAGAGATATATCTAATGAAAAATTCAAGGATGCGGGGAATTCCACCTGGAAAGTGGAACTCCCTACACGCTTTTACATAATCATATCTAACGGACAGACTATGTGAGATGAGCTATTGATAGATACAATGAAACAAGGTTCTCTCCATATTAAGAAAACAATATATTAATGTCCTCCAGACTATCAAGATTATGAATATTTTCTAAAAGACGAGAGGAAGTAGAATTACCAAGAACATCTTCCGTCAGAGTTAAAAATTTTCGGTCGGCCATAGCAGAATCAAAGGGATTCTTAAAATCACCAATGGGATAGTCGATTTGCTTAGTGATAACCTCGCCGTTTTTCAAGGTGATCGTTAGTCGATGAGACCACTGATTGGGATCTAACCGGAAAGCTTCATCAAGCTCGGGACAGATGCGTACTTGAATTTTTTTCATAAGCTCTTTGATATTGGGATTTGTAATATTTTCTTGAGTAAAAGCGCGGTCACTTAAGTCCTTCAGGATGATAGCAGCGGCAATACAGTACTGAAGACTGAATTTTGCAGCATACGGATTTTCGGGGTAGGGATTGTCAGTCAGCTGAACGGCGGTGCCATATGTATCATTGACCGCTGATACATGGATAATGGGGCGTATGGTCGCCCGCCGTATCGCCTGCCGGAGAAATTCGGAC
>OLVT01001261.1_pt1 | contig 22560 bp, 22 predicted proteins | sample 1673241 | NCBI WGS metagenome assembly OLVT01 (sample SAMEA3178936, study PRJEB25190) | human gut metagenome | biome: human gut; feature: human-associated habitat; material: faeces | place: Austria | collected 2013 | reverse complement strand
CTAAGACGACGCCCTCTCACGGCGTAAACCCGGGTTCGATTCCCGGTCAGGTCATAGGAGACGAGAAGCAGGAAGAGATTCCTGCTTTTTTCTTTGCATGTATCGCTCATAACAAAGCCGAGGCCTCTGAGAAATCCTCAGGCCACCCCGGCTTTTACTCCTTGTGCTGCAGCCGTTCACTTCGCCGCACCCGCTCACTCATGCTCCTTACAGCAAATTTCCTCCACTTCCAGCTTAAAAATCCCCATCCGGTCCATCATAGGTTCCGGAAACTCCCAGTTTTCCTTCCCGGTATAATGGCTCATCAGCTGTCTTAAAGCATGGCGCCGTTCCTCTGCTTCCTCAATCATGGAGACTCTTCCCCAGCCCACCACGCTTTGAAAGCTGGCGCTGTACTGGCACGCCGTTTCCCCTGCCTTCAGCTCAAATCCTCTGTCCAGCTCAAATCCGGCCCGGCCTTTGCTGCGGATTAAGTCGATTTTTCTTCCCTCAAGCGCACCGTGGAAATAAAAAATCCGTTTTCCGTCCCGCTCCTCAAAACCGAAGTTCAGAGGGACGATGTACACGTCCTCCCCGTCCTGAAAGCCAAGCCGGCAGCAATGGCAGGCCCGGATCATCTCGTTGATTTTCTCCGGATCTCCAATCTCCCGGTCTTTTCTGCGCATCTTGCTCATGGCATTTTCCCCTGTCCGCTGCATTGATTTGGACGAAACGCCGTCCGAAACAGCTCTGTGGAAATTTTACCACAGAAGAAGGCGGGCTACAAGGGAATCCTGGCTATTCCTAAGGGGTAACTCCCATCTTTTCCCGGAATATTTTTATAAAATAACCGCTGTTTCCAAAACCGCAGGCGAGACCGACCGAAGTGATGGATTTGGGAGTTTTCATCCGCAAATGTCGAGCACTGCGCGGCCAGACAATGCGGGCACTGCGATTTTTAGAATCCCGCACCATATCTCTAACAGCATATTTATCAGAATCATTTTGCCCTTTAGATTTTCTAAACGGCCAGAATACATGGGTCATTATATCCTGGTATCAGTGAATCATGTGTAATGAACATCATATTTTCAGTGGAAGCCTGACAAATCAGCATTCGGTCAAAAGGGTCTTTATGTGGTGGGGCATTCTCCTCCCGTTTTAATCCTGCCAAAGCATAAATATGTTTTTCTCTGATTAATATCCTTTGAAATCCTGATTGCTCACAGTATTCAGCGAGTTTCTCCGCTGAAACAGGCATTGCATCAGGATGGGCCAGTCTTTTCAGTTCTACTTCCCAAAGAGAAACAATACTGTAATATATTTCATTCTCCTCGTTCTCAATCAGCTTTCTCGCCTTTTCCGGCAATTTCAGGTCATTGGAAATCGTCCATAGAAGGATGTGTGTGTCTAGTAAGATTTTCATATCTCTCCTCCGAACATATCTTCAACTTCCGTATCCCATTTATCAAACTCATCCGGGACTTTAAATTTTCCCTCCGCTATACCAATCCGCTTGCCAACAGGCTTCTTCGGAATCAGTGTCATTTGAACAATTGCTTTCCCGTTTCTCGCCAGATAAATCACGTCTTCCTGTTTCGATTCAAGTAGCTTTACCAATTTTGATAAATCACTTTTTGCTTCCAGCATATTCACCTGAGTCATATCCGTACCTCCAATCATATTTTTTGCGCAAGCACATTAGCTAGCTTAGCTAATTATATTATATGCAATTTTCCGGCTAATATCAAGTCTGAATTGTTATGCTGGCCGCAATGTATTTCCCGAAATATGGCACATAACTAAAAATACGGTCACTCTTTTTTATAGCGCGGCCTATATGGACTTCTTCAACTCCAAATCTGTTTACCGTATTACCCAGAAAACTTTTTATCCGGTTATCTACGGCTTCCGGTCCCGGCTGAACCAGGATTACCTCTTTAGTACAGATTCTTCACCTTAAAATCCTTCTCCAGCTCTCTCCTCTGGTCCTTCTTAGCCAAATCCGCCCGTTTGTCATACAGCTTCTTTCCTCTGGCAAGGCCAATCTCCACCTTCACCAGACTGCCTTTGAAATAAACCTGGAGAGGAACCAGGGTATAGCCCTTCTGGGTTACCTTTCCGTTCAGCTTCATAATCTCCGACTTGTGCAGCAGAAGCTTTCTCACACGCAGTGGATCCTTGTTGAAAATGTTGCCCTTTTCGTAGGGGCTGATATGCATGCCGTAGACGTACACCTGACCGTTGTCAATCTTTACAAAGGCCTCCTTAACACTGCATTTTCCCATACGCACCGACTTTACCTCCGTGCCGAAGAGCTCAATTCCCGCCTCATACTTGTCGTCAATAAAATAATCGTGGTAGGCCTTCTTATTGTTGGCCACCAGCTTGATATGGTCTTTCAAATCTTTAACCTCCCTTATGTCCGGGGACTTTTTGTTGTTCCATCATACTACAGGCCATGGTTTTCGTAAAGGGCAAATTCCACCGTCCTGGTAATCCGGTCCGTCCCCGCCACCGTCACCTTAATCCTCTGCCCCAGCTTGTAGGTTTTCCCGGTCCTCTCTCCCTTAAGCTGATAGCGCTTCTCGTCAAAGACATAGTAGTCTCCCTCAAGGTCGCTTAACCGGACCAGGCCTTCCACCGTATTAGGCAGCTCCACAAAGAATCCCCAGCCTGTGACGCCGGAAATCACACCGTCGAAGGTATGGCCTGTAAACTGCTCCATATACTGGCATTTTTTCAGCTTCTCCGTCTCCCTCTCCGCCTCGTCGGCCCGCCGCTCCAGTGCCGACGTTTTCACCGCCACCTCCGGCAGGATTCCGGCGTAATGGGCCGCTCTGCGCTCCTTTAAACCACCCCGCAGGCATTCCTTGATAATCCGGTGAATCTGAAGGTCCGGATAACGCCGGATGGGGGAGGTAAAATGGGTGTAATAGCGGGTCGCCAGTCCGAAATGGCCGCTGCACTCCGTGGTGTATTTGGCCTGCTTCATGGAGCGCAGGGTCAGACGGGCAAGCAGCGCTTCCTCCTCTTTTCCCTGGATGCGGTCCAGAAGCTTCTGCACCTCCTTGGGATGGATTTCCCCCTGGGAAATGCGCACCGCGTAGCCGAAATTGTTGATAAAAGCCGCCAGCTGCTTCATCTTCTCCGGGTCCGGGTTGTCGTGGCTGCGGTAGAGAAAGGGCACGGACTGCCAGTAATAATCTTCCGCCACCGTCTCATTGGCCAGAAGCATAAAATCCTCAATGATTCTGGTAGCCGTGTTCCGCTCATAAGGGCGGATTTCCAAAGGCTTTCCCTGGGAGTCCAGGATGATTTTGCTCTCCGGAAAATCAAAGTCCACCGCCCCACGGCTTCTGCGCTTTTCCCGAAGAATCAGGGACAGCTCTTTCATTTCCATAAAAGTTTCCGCCAGATCCCGGTATTCCTCCCGCTCCGGCCCTTCCTGCCCCTCCACAATGGCGTTTACCGCCGTGTAGGTCATCCGCCGGTCTACCCGCACCAGGGTTTCACAAATTCTGTGGTCCGTCACATTTCCCCTGGCATCCACTTCCATAATGCAGCTTAGAGCCAGCCGGTCCACCCCTTCATTCAGGGAGCAGATGCCGTTGGAAAGCTTGTGGGGAAGCATGGGAATCACCCGGTCCACCAGATAGATGCTGGTCCCCCGCTTCAGGGCCTCCTCGTCCAGCCAGGTGCCCTCCGGCACATAATGGCTGACATCGGCGATGTGGACACCCAGGATAAATGTCCCATCCTTCCGTTTGGATATGGTGATGGCGTCGTCCAAATCCTTGGCGTCCTCCCCGTCGATGGTCACCGTAGGAAGGGAGCGCAGGTCCAGCCGTCCGGCCAAATCCCCGCCCCATTCCTCATGGGTCCTCAAATCATCCAGGCCATAGTCCCCCTCATAGGAAAGGGGAGCCGTCTTCTCCGGCACATAAACTCTGTCCGGGATCGAGGCAATCTGTTCCATCACCTCCTGTGGAAATTCTTCCGGAAGGCCGTAAGCTTTTACAATGGAGAGAATGTCCGTTCCCGGGTCGTTCACATGGCCCAGAATCTCCGTAACCTCTCCCTCCGGATTCCGTTTTCCGTCTCCAAAGTCCACAATGCGGACCACGACCTTATGCCCCGTCACCGCTCCCATATCCTTTCCCTGGGGAATAAACACATCCGTATCGATTCGCGGATTGTCAGGAATCACAAAGCCGAAGGTCTTGTTCTTCTGGTAATACCCGATTACTTGGCTGTTGGCGTGCTCCAACACACGGATCACCTCACCCTCCGCCCGTTTTTCCCCGGACTCCGGCTGGGTAATCACGATACGGACCTTGTCTCCGTTTAATGCCTGTCCCTTCTTTTCCTCCGGGATAAACACGTCCCGCTCCATCCCTTCCACGGTTACAAAACCGAACCCTCTGGAATTTCCGCTGAAAATTCCCTGGACGGCAAACTGCTCCGGCTTTCCGTATTTTCCCCGTTTGGAAAGCCCGATTTTGCCCTCCTCCACCAGGGCATCCAGAACCTCCTTTAACTCCTCTCTCTGGCTTCTGGGTATATTTAAAAGGGCCGCGATTTCCTTGGCCTTCATGGGTACGTAGGCTTTGTCGTGGATGAGCTCTAACAGGAGTTGCTCCCGCTGCTTCATTAAATCATTTTCCATAAAATCACCTTTCGCTAAGTGCTCGTAACAACCCCGGGTACTAGGCTCGAAAAGACCTCGCCAAGTGCCCGGGATGTATCGCACATAAGCGCCTAAAATACAGGCGCTAAGTGCTCGTAACAAAAAAAACACCCTTCTTGCGGTTGGCAATAGGGGTGTCATTTCGCTGTGTTCTCTGCTGTGCTTACATTTTCTCCAGTAGTACATTGATTGCAATGGTAAGCAGCATGAATACAATCGCTCCATATCTGGTAAATTTCTCAAGGGCGCCTTCCATGGTACGGCCTTTGTTCTTCTTCCAATAGCTGTCCGACATGCCGCCCAGAGCAGAGCCCAGTCCCTGAGATTTTCCTTCCTGCATCAAAACCACCGCAGAAATCGCAACTGCCAGGATTACATATATCACTGTCAACACAATCCGCAAAACCGCCATTCTGGTACACCTCTCTCAATATCTATATGGTCAAACATAGTCAGTATATCATAACTTCCAGCGGATTACAACTAGATTTTTTAAAAATGGCCCTCCTGTCCTCCGATTTCGTAACGTTTCAGGACGTCCTAAACCGTTGCCCGATTCCTCTGATTCTCAGGATAGCCATTTTTACTGCAAATTATTCTTCTTAGCCGACCCGTGCTCCGTCAGCTCCAACCTGAATTCCATCCGGTGTTGTGGTACTTACCAGCATAGCTCCGGTGGGATCGCAGTAGTACTGCTTTCCTTCCCAGTCAATCCAGCCGGTTTTCATGTAACCGTCCGCTCCAAAGAAATACCATTTTCCCTGTACTTCTCTCCAGCCATTAACCGGATAGCTTCCATCCGGGTTCTCATACCACCAGCCGGTGTCATCGGAACGCCATGTTCCCACAAATCGGACCAAATCTTCCTCAGCTACATCCATCTCATAGGATTCCTCCCAGTCCCCCGCATTATCCCCACGGTCAAAGGCCCGGACGCGGAAACTGTAGGAGCCAATTCGGTCAATCTGATTTGAAAAATCCCAGCTGGTCTGGGACGTTGTATGAACGCTGCCTACCGCTACATCGTTGCGGTACAGACGTACCCGGTAACTGGCGGCCTGGTAGTTCTCCTCCCACTGGGCAATACCGTACTCTTCATCCCAGTCCAGTTCCCCCATACCCAGGTCGCCTTCATCCAGCTCTCCTAAAGTCACGGTGAGAACCATAATCTCCTTATCTTCTTTCCGGGTGGAACTTTTATACTTCACATCCTCCCCGCTTAAATCAAAGGCGCTTCTTCCGCCCTTGTCAAAATAATATCCATCGTCGGCATTCAGCGTAACCTTTACCTTCGGTTCGTCTCCGCCGGACCACCATCCCTTGTCGTTGGTAACCTCGACCTCGTCAATGGAACAGTTTTCGCTCTCCAGGGTAACGTCCACGTCTCCCCCTTCATCCCCCGCCTCAATGTCTGAGGAAAATGAAAGCACAATCTCTCCAACCGGCTCCGGATCTTCCTCGTCATCGTCATCATCGGCATAGGCTGGCACAGCCATGCCCGCAGCCAGCGCTGCTGCCAGAATCCATATCAGCCATCTTTTTTTTCTCATTGCGGTTCCTCCCCTTTCTTCTCCCTGTTGTCGTAACCCAATCATACCACATTTTCAGGTTCCTCCGCAAGAATGCATGCTGCGAAATTGCCTCTTTAAAAATTGTTCCTGTAAACACCGCCTCCAAAATCTGTCTGTCATCTCTCCCGGCAGCGGCGAATAATTTCATTTGCCTTTCTATAAATTAATTCCGGGGATTCTCCTACAAAGAACCTCCCATCTTCATAGAGAATTTTTCCGTCTACCATGGTCAATTTTACGTTCTGCTTGCTTCCGCTGTAAACCAGATTTTTCACCAAATTGTTTTCCGGCTGCATATTGGGCTGTTTTAAATCAATAAGCACCAAATCCGCCCGTTTGCCTTCCGTCAGACTGTCGCGGTCCCAAAGCCCCATAGCCCTGGCTCCGTCCACACATGCCATCCGCAGGACCTGGTCCGCCGGAATGGCGGCCGCTTCCTGTTCTTTCAGCTTTCCAAGACCCGTCACTAAAAACATTTCCCGAAACATATCCAGACAGTTGTTGCTGGCCGGTCCGTCGGTTCCAATGGCAACAGGAATTCCCATACGGCTCATTTCTCCCACCGGCGCAATGCCGCTGGCCAGCTTCAAGTTGGAGGCCGGGTTGGTCACCGCGTAAAGCTTCTTTTCCTGGAAAATACGCAGGTCCTCCCGGCTCATGTGAACGCAATGATAGCCTCCCCCTCCATATTCAAAAAGCCCCAGGCTGTCCAGATAAACCGTGGGAGTGGTCTTATGCCTCAGCCGGCATTCTTCTACCTCCCGGGCGGTTTCCGAATTGTGAGTGTAAACTGGTGCCCGATACCTGGCTGCCAGCTTTGCAAGCCCTGTAAGCAATTCCTCGCTGGTGGTATATTCCGCATGAAAGCCCAGCTGGTAGCGAATCAGAGGATGATAACGGTTCATCTTCTCATAATTCTCCTCCTCTTCTTCCAGGGAGGATGTAAAGTTATTCAAAGCGCCGGCGATCACCGTACAAAAGCCACAGTCCACTGAAGCCTGGGCAATCTGCGCCGGCTTCATATACATGTCAAAATTAGCTGTAATTCCACTGGTCAGATATTCCAGAATCGCCAGCTTGCAAAGATAGTAAACGTCCTCTTCGGTAAGCTTTGCCTCCATGGGAAATACCTGCCGGTTCAGCCATTGGTCCAGAGGCAGGTCGTCGGCAAAGGAGCGCAGAAAAGTCATGGCCGAATGGGTGTGAGCATTTTTAAATCCCGGAAGCACCATATTTCCTTTTCCGTCAATCTCGCGGTCCCAAGAAACCCCGGAAGGATCCGGCGCCCCTTCCGCATCCCCCGCGTACACCACGACGCCGTCCTCGATCCACAGCTCCGCTTCTGAAATCACCTGGCAGTCCTGTTTCATCGGCAATAATTTAATATGAAAAAAACGGATTTTCACGAAAACACCTCCCGGAAGCCGCTTACGCCGCTTTTACTCTCCCATAGCCATGATAGCCTTTGTTACCAATGCCTTAAATTTGGGCGCCGCCTTGGCAGCCGCCTCCCCCACCTCCTCATGGCTCAGCGGCTGGTCCGTCATACCGCAGGCCAGGTTGGAGATAAAGGAAATCCCGCAAATTTTCATTCCCATGTGATTGGCCGCCACCGCCTCGCAGGCTGTACTCATACCGACCGCATCCCCGCCCAAAATTCGGGCCATCCGCACCTCGGCAGGCGTCTCATAGGCCGGACCGGTAAACTGAACGTAAACCCCTTCCTTCAAATCAATAGGAAGTTCCGCCGCGGCTTTTCTCAAAACCTCTCTCAGGTCCCGGTCATAAACCTGGCTCATGTCACAAAATCTAGGGCCAAATTCATCCAGATTCGGCCCGATTAGGGGCGAGGGCACCAGAGCGGAAATCTGATCGGTGATCATCATGAAATCCCCTGCCTTGAAGTCGAAATTCACTCCCCCCGCCGCATTGGTGAGAAACAGAATCTCCGCTCCCATCAGCTTCATCAGGCGGACCGGCAACACTACATCCGACATTTGATATCCTTCATAATAGTGAACCCTTCCCTGCATCAACACCACGGGAACATCTCCGATATGGGTAAAAATGAAGCGGCCCTTATGTCCGGCCACAGTGGAAACCGGGAATCCCTCAATATCATGGTAATCCAAAATTCCTTCCGCCTGGCACTCGTCTCCGTAATCGCCCAGGCCGGAGCCTAAAATCAGCGCCACCTTCGGCTGAAAGGGAATACGGTCCTTTACGCTTTCGTAGCAGCCCATTAATTTCTCGTATACCTGATTCATATTTCGTATCCTCCTGATTTTAAAAACCTAAAAGTCCCTGTTCCGGACATGGGAACTCTGGCTCTATTATAATGGAATTTGTACATTTTGTCAGCACAGGTTTTTGTTTCCTCCGTCCGCTTTTCTGGATCTGGCTTTCAGAAGCCTCTTTTGCAGCTGCCGGTCAATCTCCTCCAACCGCTCCGGACGGACTCCCAGCCGTTTCTGAAATTTTTCTCCTTCCAGCCCTACCACCATCAGGCGGTCCGGATGAATCCGGGCTACGGTTTTCTCCAGCCATTCCACCGACCGGGCGTCGTCGTTGTAATTGCCCACGATAGTAACCTCAAACAGCAGCTTTCCATGGTACTGCTCCCGAAAAGATACGATATTCTCCACATACTGTTCCAGGGTATACCCCTGGACCGGGCGCTGGAGTTTCCGGAAGTCCTGGTTTCTGGCCGTCTTAATCTCCGCTATCACTTCCTCGTACGGATTGGCTATGGCCATAAACTTCTCCCGGCCCAGCAGATATCCGTTGGAGAGCAGGCGGACCGGCTTTCCCTCCTCGTGAATTGCGCGGATGATATCCGAGATCCGGTTGTGAATCAGCGCCTCCCCCTTGGAATTGATATATACCAGGTCCGGCTTCTGGCTGCGGATGCGCATGCGCAAATCCTCTATGGCCCGGTCCGCCGGCTCAAACTCCACTATATCGTCCGGCTTGTGAGGGGACCGTCCAATGGGACAGAATACGCAGTCAAAATTGCAGTATTTCTCCGGAAGCACATTCACCTCCAAAATTCGTTTTCCATCTTCTTCATACAGTTCCTTATAGGTAAATAATTCCATTTTCTTCCTCCTCTTTTTCTGACGTGCAGCGGCAGTCCGGGCTATCCTGAACAGCTGCATGAACCAACAAAAAACGCCCTAACGCCATTCCTTCTAAGGCCTGATGGAATGGTATTAAGGCGTTTGCCCGACGGCAATTTTTTATGCTCTCAGCTCAATCCCCATACTCTTTAAGCCATTGAGAATCTTGTTCATCACAGCGGTGATTTCTTTTTCCTCCAGGGTATGGTCCGCAGCGCGGAAGGTGAGGGAGTAGGCAACGGACTTATGTCCGGCCAGCACCTGAGCACCCTCGTAAATGTCAAACAAGTGATAGCTCTCCAGAATCTTTCCGCCTCTCTGGGTTATCATGTCCTCAAGCTGCCCTACCAGAATCTCCTTGGGCACAACCATGCTGAGGTCTCTGGTGACCGCCGGGAATTTGGCGATTCCTGTATACTTGCGGTCAAATGTAGTGAATGGAATCACCGCCGGCAGATCGATGACCGCCACGTAAACCCGCTCCCCAATCTTGTAGTTCTCCGCCACCTGGGGATGAAGCTCGCCCAGATAGCCGATAGTGGTATCCCGGTAAACGATATCCGCCATTCTGCCGGGATGGAGATAAGGACGGCCGCACTGAGGATTGTAATGAATCTTCTCGTTCATGCCGATACGGTCAAAGAACTCCTCCACAACACCCTTCATGGTGAAGAAATCTCCCTCCCCGTAGGACGCCAGGGTAAACTGCACCCGCTCGTCGGGAAGCTCCGTCAACGGCAGGGCGTTCGGCAGGTAAACCTTTGCCATCTCGTAAAGGCTCACATCCTTATTGCGGCGGTTGTAGTTGGTTGCCAGGGAAGTAAGAATGCCGTTTAAGGGCAATGTCCGCATGATGCTGAAATCTTCGCCCAGCGGGTTGGAAATCTCCACCGTCTGACGCAGGGGGCTGTCCTCAGGAATCAGCAGCTTGTCAAATACCCTGGGGCTCTCAAAGGAGTAAGTCATGCCCTGGGAGAAGCCGCAGAACTCCGCTGTCTCTCTGGCCACATTTTCAATCCGCATCTCGTAGGAAATCTTTCCTGTGGTGGCCTCTCCGCTTGGCAGGGAGGTTGGAATTTTGTCGTAGCCGAAGAACCGGGCCACTTCCTCCGCCAAATCCGCCGGCCGCTCCAAATCCTGACGCCAGGTGGGAGCAATCACCTCGCTGGTCTCCGGGTCAAAGCCCAGCTCCAGCTTCTCAAAATACCCCAGCATCTCCTCCCTGGAAATCTGGGTTCCCAGCAGACGATTCACCTTATCTGCATCAAAAGGAATCCTCTTTTCCACCCGCTTCTCGGGGTAAATGTCGATGATTCCGCCCACAACTTCTCCGGCTCCCAGTTCCTCTACCAGCTGGCAGGCCCGGTTGATCGCCTCCTCGGCGGTATTGGGATCCAGGCCCTTCTCGTACTTGCCGGAGGCGTCGGTCCTGAGTCCTACCTTCTTGGCGGAAAGCCGGATATTGGTTCCGTCAAAGCAGGCGCACTCAAATACCATAGCCTTTACGCTGTCCGTAATCTTGGAGTTCTCGCCGCCCATGATTCCGGCGATTCCCACTTCTTTTTCCCCGTCGTTAATCATCAGGACCGTGTGGTCCAGCTTCCGCTCCTGGCCGTCCAGGGTCTGGAACACATCTCCGTCCTTGGCGCATTTTACGATAATCTCGTGACCGGCCAGGGTATCATAGTCGAAGGCGTGCATGGGCTGTCCGTACTCTTCCATGATATAGTTGGTAATATCTACCAGATTGTTGATGGGACGGATTCCGCTGGCAGCCAGACGGCGCTGGAGCCACTCAGGCGAGGGAGCCAGCTTGATGTTCTTCACCATTCTGGCGCAGTATCTGGGGCAAAGCTCCGTATTTTCAACACGAACCTTCAGGTAGTCGTGAATGTCCTCATCATTCCCCGTAGCCTTCACTACCGGAGGACAGAAGGGCTTGCGGAATGTGGCAGCCGCCTCTCTGGCAATGCCCAAAACGCTGTAGCAGTCCACCCGGTTGGAGGTAATCTCATACTCAAACACCACATCGTGCAGTCCCAGAACCTCCACCGCATCTGCTCCCACCGGCGTGTCCTGAGGCAAAATATAGATTCCGCTCTCAGGTGCCAGAGGATACATGTCACGGCTGGACCCCAGCTCCTCGATGGAGCACATCATACCGTGGGACTCCACGCCCCGAAGCTTTCCGGTTTTAATCCGGATGCCGTCCTCCGGAAGGGGACCGCCGTCATGGCCTCCCGCTACCTTTCCTCCGTCCAGAACCACCGGAACCTTATCCCCTTCCTTCACGTTGGGAGCGCCGGTCACAATCTGAATAGGCTCCTGCTCGCCGATGTCCACCTGGCAGACAATCAGCTTGTCCGCATCCGGGTGTTTTTCAATGGATTTAATCTGTCCTACCACAATGTTTTCCAGATTTTTGTCCAGACACTCATATCCTTCCACCTTGGTTCCGGTCAGAGTCATGGCGTCGGTATATTCCTGGGCCGTTACATCCAAATCCGGAACGTATGCTTTAATCCATGATAATGCTGTATTCATCTTATTTTTCTCCTATCTCAACGCTTAAAATTCAAATCCACTAGAACTGTTTCAGGAAACGGATATCGTTCTCATACAGCAGACGCATATCGTCGATTTCATATTTTAACAGGGCAATCCGCTCCAGGCCCACGCCGAAGGCAAAGCCGGTGTATTCCTCCGGGTCAATGTTACACATCTCCAGCACATGGGGATGAACCATGCCGCAGCCCAGAATCTCAATCCAGCCGGAACCTTTGCAGAACCGGCAGCCCTTGCCCCCGCATTTGAAGCAGGATACGTCCACCTCGGCGCTGGGCTCCGTAAAGGGGAAGTGGTGGGGACGGAATTTTACCTTTGTCTCCGGTCCGAACATCTCCTTTGCAAATTCTGCCAGGGTTCCCTTCAAATCCGCAAAGGTGATATTCTTATCAATCACCAGGCCCTCAATCTGATGGAAGGAAGGGGAGTGGGTGGCGTCCACCTCGTCGGAGCGGAATACGCGCCCGGGGGAAATCATCCGGATGGGTAATTTTCCCTTCTCCATGGTCCGCACCTGAACCGGGGAGGTCTGGCTTCTCAGAAGGATATTGTCGTTGACATAGAAGGTATCCTGCTCGTCTCTGGCCGGATGTCCCTTGGGAATGTTCAGCTTCTCGAAGTTATACTCATCGTACTCCACCTCAGGTCCCTCGATTACCTCATATCCCATGCCGATGAAGATGCGCTCTACTTCCTCTCTGGCGATGGTGTTGGGATGGCTGTGTCCCACCTTATTTTTCTTGGCCGGAAGGGTAACATCAATCACCTCTTTCTTCAGCTGCTCCTCCCTGGCTTTTTTCGCCAGAGCGGCTCTGGCCTCCTCCAGTTTACTCTCCAGCTGCGCCCGGACGTCGTTTACCATCTGTCCTACCTTAGGACGGTCCTCTGGGGCCACATCCTTCATTCCCTTTAACAGGTTGGTCAGCTCACCCTTTTTTCCCAGGTAAGCCACCCGGATGTCGTTCAGCTTTTCCAGTGCCTCGGAAGCTGCAATCTGCTTTAAGGCTTCTTCTCTGATTTTCTCTAACTGCTCTTTCATGGCTTCTCCTTTTCTCTCTATTTTGGATGGAATCAGGCGGGGCGCTAAGTGCTCGTAACAAAAAAACCCGTCCCTTGGTGCAGCTTCCTGCACAAAGGGACGGGCCAGATCTCCCGCGGTACCACCCTGGTTCCCGGCTCTTTCGCGCCGGGCGCTTCTTTGCACGTAACGTGTGCCTGACGTCACAGGCTACCTTTCCCTTCTCGGCCTTTCCAAGCCGAAACGGAAACTTCACCTGCGCGGCTCCGATGAGAATTTCGACATTCTGTCTGAACCTGCGTGGACTCTCAGCCGGTGGTCCTCGCTCTCTGACGGGAAACAGAACTCTACTGGGGCATCTTCAGCGCCTTTGTGATTTCCTTTTTAGAATCTAAGGTACATTTTATCTGTATCTTTTATAAATGTCAAGTGGAGGCAGAAAGGTTTTCGCACTTTTTACGGCCCAATGGTCACCGGAACCCCAACATTGCAGTATTCCCAGAGTACATCCATCACCTCATTGGTCATGGCGATGCATCCGGCGGTCTCTCCGCCCTGCTCCCCGTGAATCTCAATGGCTCCGCCCAGGGCCGTATCCCACGGCGGCTGGACTCCCGCCTCATTGGCGTCCACAATGGCCTGATACTGTTCCTGGGTAATCAGACCGTCCTCCAGCCCCCTCTGGGCGTCCTCTATGCCGGGATAAGACAACCCCAAAGCCAGGTAATACTGGCTTTTATCATTTTTCGTACACACATAGAACTTTCCGGAAGGGGTAATTTCATCTCCCTGCTGCTTCTTATCCCCTGTGGCGGACTCCCGCCCCAGCTTGGCGGACCATTTGCCAATCACTCTTCCGTACTGGCTTAAGGTCAGGGTACTGCCTTTTTTGCTGACATAGATGCTGACTCCGTTTACCGCTGGCTTCATCGCTGCTCCCGGGCCTTTCTCCGCCCCGTAAACGCCCAGGGGCGCGGCTGTTACCAGCGCCGCCGTCCCGACGGCCAGAAAAAATGCTTTTACTCTCTGTCTAATTCTTTTCATCCGCAACTCCTTTTTCGCTTCATTACATCATAACAGTTCCCTGATTTGACATTTTTCGTCTCCTGCACTACACTGATGAGGTATCCGTTCTGGCCCAAGCCAGACGCACAGAAAGGAATTCTTACCCATGACCTATACACAGCAGATTCCCTGTTTGGACCTCAGGCAAATTGCCGATTCCGGTCAATGCTTCCGCATGAGTCCCGGACCGGACGGGTCATTTTTCAACATCAGCTGCGGCCGTCTGCTTCTCATCCGCCAAAGCGGTCAGGCCATTACTTTTCAATGCGATGATGCCGACCTGGATTTCTGGCTGAATTACTTCGACTGCTCTGCAGATTATGTTTCCATCTGCCATTCGGCCGACCCTGGCGATGCCTATGTTTCCAAGGCCGCCTCCTGTGCCTGCGGCATCCGAATCCTGCGCCAGGATCCCTGGGAAATGATTCTTACCTTTGTCATCTCTCAGCAGAAAACCATTCCCGCCATTCGTCAGCTGGTGGAAACCCTGTGCCGCCGCTATGGAGCCCCCATCTCCAATCCCTGGAACCTCGAAGCTTACTCCTTTCCTTCTCCTCAGGAACTCTCCCGGGCCAGCCTGGAAGAGCTGCGGGATCTGAAGCTGGGATACCGGGCCAAGTACATCCATCAGCTCTGCCAGGATGCGGTGTCCGGCCGCCTGGACCTCAATGCCCTGACCGCAATGTCCTATTCCGAAGCCATGGACTATCTGACCAGCTTTTACGGAATCGGCAAAAAGGTCGCCAACTGCATCTGTCTTTTCGGCCTTCACCACATTGACGCCTTTCCCGTAGATACCTGGATTCAGAAAATTCTCCTTCGAGAATACTACAATGAGACTCGGTACGGAGCAGTCCCAAAATCCCGGCTTTTTGACCAGATTCTCACTGACCATTTCAGCCGCTATAAGGGATATGCCGGTGTTATGCAGCAGTACATTTTCTACTATGAACGGCTTCGCAGCAGCCGCATCGAAGAATAAGGAACCTCTGTCTGGTATTATATACGAAAAACGCCGGCGGTTTCTTTCATTTTCCTTAACATTTTTGGAACAGGGCGCCAAGTGCTCACAATCAAAGAGGAGCCGGCGTCTTTCTGCTGGCGCCGGCTCCTCTTTGTTGAATATCGTTCTATATTATTTAAAAAGTCCTTTTCTTTTCGGTTTCTCCGTTTCTCCGGAGGAAACTCCGTTCATTGCTTCGTCGAACTTGCGCAAGGCGTCCTTCTGGGCCTGAGTCATCCGCTCCGGAACCTGGACCACCAAAGTTACATAGTGGTCGCCGCGCACATTGCGGTTTCTTAAAGAAGGCACACCCTTGCCTTTCAGGCGCACCTTGGTATCGGTCTGAGTACCTGGACGCACCTCGTACTCCACTTCACCGTCCACAGTCTTAATCCGGATAGGGCCGCCCAGGGCAGCTTTGGCAAAGGAAATCGGCACGGTAGAATAAATGCTGGTATCCTGGCGTTTAAAAATGGGATGTTGGGATACCACTGCCTCTACCAGCAGGTCGCCCCGCTCACCGCCATTAGTACCGGGCTCTCCTCCCCCTGCCATACGGATGCTCTGTCCATTATCAATTCCGGCAGGAATACTGACTTTGAATTTCTTGCGCACCGTCTTATAGCCGGTACCATAGCAGTCCGGACAGCGCTCTTTGATTACCCGACCGCTGCCTCCACATTCCGGACAGGTCTGAACATTCTGGACCTGACCAAAGAAGGACTGCTGGGTATACATAATTTTACCCTTGCCGTTGCACTTGGGACAGGTTTGGGGGGAAGTTCCCGCCTTTGCTCCTGTTCCGTGACAGCTTGCGCAGGTTTCCTTGAAATTAATCTCGATTTCCTTCTCGCAGCCAAATATCGCTTCCTCAAAGGAGATGCGTACCGATGTACGCACATTGGCACCCCGCATAGGTCCGTTGCTTCTTCTAGAAGAACGGCCTGTTCCGAAGAGATCTCCAAAAATATCGCCAAAAATATCGCCCATATCGCCGGAGAAGTCGAAGCCTCCAAAGCCTCCGGCTCCGCCGCCGCCTGCGCCCGGGTCAAATGCAGCATGGCCGAACTGATCATACTGCTGACGCTTCTGAGGATCGCTTAAGACACTGTACGCCTCGGAAGCCTCTTTAAATTTGGCCTCTGCCTCCTTGTTGCCCGGATTGGCATCGGGGTGATACTTTTTGGCCAGAGCCCGATATGCTTTTTTCAGAGTTTCCTCATCGGCAGTTTTGGGAACACCCAGAACCTCATAGTAATCTCTTTTACTCTCTGCCATGTTGTTTCTACCTCTTTATCATTTCCTGAACCAGCCATATGCCGGACTGCAAAAGTCCGGCATATGAGTTTTCTGAACCGATTGTCTATTTTACACTTCCTTAAAGTCCGCGTCAACTACATCATCATTGGAGCCGGAATTGCTGCTGCCGGTCTGACCGCCCATATCCGGACCAGGTCCTGCCTGACCGGCCTGCTGAGCCTGCTCGTAAACCTTTGCAAACAGTTTCTGGGCGCTGTTCATCAGCTTCTCCTTGCCCGCCTTAATATCCTCAACCTGAGCATCCGTCATTTCCTCGATGGGAGCCCGGTTGATGGCTTCCTTCAAAGCGTTTAAGTCAGCCTCAACCTCAGCCTTATCGTTTGCCGCGATCTTGTCGCCAACCTCCTCCAGAGCCTTCTCAGTCTGGAATACCATGGAATCCGCGTCGTTTCTGGCATCAATGGCCTCTTTACGCTTCTTATCCTGAGCCTCGTACTCAGCAGCTTCCTTTACAGCCTTCTCGATATCTGCATCAGACATATTGGAGCCGGAAGTAATGGTAATGTGCTGCTCTTTGCCGGTACCCAGATCCTTTGCGGATACATTTACAATACCATTTGCATCGATATCAAAGGTAACCTCAATCTGAGGAACGCCTCTTCTTGCCGGCGGAATTCCATCCAGACGGAACTGGCCTAAGGTCTTGTTGTCTCTCGCGAACTGACGCTCGCCCTGTACCACATGGATATCAACAGCGGTCTGATTATCAGCTGCGGTGGAGAAGATCTGGCTCTTCTTGGTGGGGATGGTGGTATTCCGTTCAATCAGTCTGGTGGCTACTCCGCCCATAGTCTCAATGGACAGGGACAGAGGAGTTACATCCAGAAGCAGGATATCTCCCGCACCGGCATCACCGGCCAGCTTACCGCCCTGGATAGCAGCGCCGATAGCTACACACTCGTCAGGATTCAGGCTCTTGCTGGGTTCCTTGCCAGTCAGCTGTTTTACCTTCTCCTGAGCGGAAATCATACGTGTGGAACCGCCTACCAACAGAACCTTGCCCAGCTCAGAAGCAGTAATTCCTGCATCCTTCAATGCATTCTGCACCGGAATAGCGGTGCGCTCGATCAAATCGTGGGTCAATTCGTCAAATTTTGCTCTGGTCAAATTCATATCCAGATGCTTGGGGCCTTCGGAAGTAGCGGTAATGAAGGGCAGGTTGATATTGGTTGTCGTCGCTGTAGACAACTCCTTCTTTGCCTTCTCAGCCGCCTCTTTCAGACGCTGCAGAGCCATCTTATCCTTAGACAGGTCCACACCCTCTGCTTTCTTAAACTCATCAATCATCCACTGGGTAATCCGGTTATCAAAGTCATCGCCGCCCAGATGAGTATCACCGTTGGTGGAGAGAACCTCGATTACGCCGTCGCCGATTTCGATGATCGATACATCGAAGGTACCGCCGCCCAGGTCATATACCATAATCTTTTGCTCTTTTTCATTGTCCAGGCCGTAAGCCAGCGCAGCAGCCGTAGGCTCGTTGATAATACGCTTTACATCCAGTCCCGCAATTCTTCCTGCGTCCTTGGTCGCCTGACGCTGTGCGTCGTTGAAATATGCAGGTACGGTAATTACAGCTTCCTTTACCGGCTCGCCCAGATAGCTCTCCGCATCTGCCTTCAGCTTCTGAAGAATCATGGCGGAAATTTCCTGAGGCGTATACTTCTTGCCGTCAATGTCAACCTTATAGTCGGTTCCCATGTGACGCTTAATGGAAGAAATGGTCTTCTCCGCATTGGTTACCGCCTGACGTTTTGCAGGCTCTCCCACCAGTCTCTCGCCGGTCTTTGTAAATGCCACAACAGACGGAGTTGTGCGCACGCCCTCCGCATTTGCGATTACGGTAGGCTTACCGCCTTCCATAACGGCCACGCAGCTATTCGTCGTACCTAAGTCAATACCAATAATCTTGCTCATCGTTTTTCCCTCCTGTTATTCTGGAATCTATCAGTGAAATGTGATATGTCATCTATCAGATCAACAGCCTGAGGCTGCTAATTTGCCACTTTTACCATGCTGTGCCTTACCACGCTGTCCCGGTAGGTATAGCCCTTTAAGAGCTCCTCTGCCACAACGTTTTCACCCAAGCTTTCATCCTCCACATGCATTACCGCATTATGCAGGTTGGGGTCAAATTCCTTCCCCACTGCCTCGATGACCTTTACTCCGGCATCCTCCATGGTTTTCTGCAGCTGTTTATAAATCTTCTCCATACCCTCGGCAAAGGGCGTTTCCTTGGCATCCTCCGGTATGGTGGCCAGTCCCCGCTCAAAATTGTCGATAATGGGGAGAATTTTCTCAATCATATCCCGGGCGCCCATTTCATACATGGTGGATTTTTCTTTTTCCGTCCGCTTGCGGAAGTTTTCAAACTCCGCCATCTGACGTTTTACCCGGTCTGTCAGTTCCTCAATCTTTTCATCTCTCGGGTCCTTTTTCTTTTTGAAAAATCCCTTCTTTTCCTGGGAACCGCTTTCTTCTTCCTTTCCATCCGTTTCCTGTCCGGCAGTCTGTTCAGAATCGCCTGAATTTGTCTGCTCTTTTGCGGAAGTTTCCGCCCCCTCCGGCTTATTCTCTTTTTCATCCCCGGCAGCGGTCTGCTGAACATCCTTTTGCTCTGGGGCCTGCTGCTCCTCTTTTTTCATGTCTTCGCTGTTCACTGTCTATCACCTTTCATCCTTATTAAACGCGCCGTCCAGCTGCTTCATCAGATTCTGAAGAATACTCAAAACCTTCTCGTAGTCCATCCGCTTCGGTCCGATGATTCCCACCGTTCCCCGCAGACCGCCCCCCAAATCATAATTGGCGGTTACCACGCTGCAGTCCTTCATGGCCTGCACCGGCGTTTCATCACCGATATATACCTGAATGCCGGACTCGCTGTCCGCGTTTTCATTGGCTTCTGTCACAAATTCTTTCAGCACCTCATTGTGCTCCAGGGTTCCGATCAGCTGACTGGCTTTCTCACCTTCTGTCAGCTCCGGATACCTGAAAATATTAGTAGCTCCGCTGGTATAAATCTGAAGATCCTCGCTGCCTGCCCGAATAGCTTCCGCCACTTCATTCAGCACTAAATCAATCACCCGGCTGTGAATTCCTGCGTCTACTTTCAGTTTGCTGATTACATCAAGATTAATCTCCTCAATAGTCAGTCCATTAAGGCTGCTGTTCAGCAGAATGTTCAGATTCAGCAGCTGTTCGTTCGTCAGGCTTTCACTGACATCGATAACGGCGTTTTTAATAATATTGCCTTCCACTACAATAACCGCCAGAAGCTTTCCCTCTTCCATCTTTGAAAGCTGGATGAATTTCAGCTTCGTCTTATGATAGGCAGGACCGCTGATCATGGCCGCGTAGTTGGTGTTAGCCGCCAGCATCTGAGCCATCCGCTTTAATACCAGCTCAAGCTTATCTACCTTTTGAACCATCATGTCCTTAAATTCCGTTACTTCCGTGTCTTTTTCCAGAACAATCTGATCCACATAGAACCGATATCCTTTATCCGACGGGATCCGTCCTGCGGATGTGTGAGGCTGGATGATGTAGCCCATCTCCTCCAAATCCGACATCTCATTTCGAATGGTAGCGGAACTCAGCTTGATGTCCAGACTCTTGGATATGGTTCTGGAACCCACAGGCTCACCTGTTTCCAAATAGGTCTTGATGATTGCTTTCAATATGGTAACTTTGCGTTCATCCAATTCCAATGCCATATCCGCCCGCCTTTCTTTTTTATTATTAGCACTCGTCTAACTAGAGTGCTAACATCTACATTTCATAATATATTCCTTTTTATTGTATTTGTCAATATCCATTTTTAATTTTTTCTTCGTTAAAGCATGTAAGCGCCCAAAAAATGGGCGCTTACACATGCAGATCATATGGTACTTGATGCAATTTGGTGGTTCTTTCTGAACCTTGGGATAAATAAAAAATTATGAACACGCTATTTACTCATGATCAGCAGTTTCTTGTACAATGGTGCCGTCCATGGCATTAACATGGATGTTCTGTTTCTGACCGTTTACATCTGTCCCTTTAAGTTCATATAAAATCGTTCCGTTTTCTGAATCCAGCTCCGATTTGCTGAAATTCCATCCTGGATTAGCGGCTTGAGCGGCGGCTATGGCTTCCGCCTTCGTAATTTTTGCCTGCGCAGCCTGCGCTGCCTGCTGAGCCTGATCCTCTGCATCCTCCACATCTGTTCCCTGTGTTTTCGCAGAAGAATCCGAACTGCCGCCTGTCTTTTCTCCTGTCTGCGTTTGCATAGGCGACGATAATACGGTGGAAGAGGCCGATGCTGTATTTGCAGCATATGCCGTGATGCCTGTAGCTCCCAACGCCAGAATCGCACATAAAAGCTTAGTTGCTGTTTTGTTTTTCCTCATAACATTTTCTCCTTTCTGCTGTCTGCTATGTTAGTGTTCAATTTCACAGAACCAGATTGGTTTCTATGAAATTGCCGTTATTTTAAACAGCAATATTAAATTAAAAACGGAAAATAGTTAAATCAAGTATAAAAAGGCTATTAACAATGCACAAAATTCTTTCAGCTGTCCGAACGTTTCTTTTGAATCGAAGTCGTTACATTTCCTTGACATTTTTACTTGACTTTTAACATTTTTGTAATATAATTTAATTGTCACATTCATCTGTCATGATTTGATTATGAGGTATTCACATGCGAAAATATCCGAAGATGATGCTTGCAGGTCTGGCTTTGATCTCTGGCCTGCTGTTTTCCCTTCCGGTTTACGCTGCAGAGCCGGATTTGACAGACAGCGGGTATGTAGCTGCCGGTCCAGGAGTCGTTCAGGAAGATGAAGACACTACCAGCGGAATGTCTCTTGGCGCATTTACCATTACGGGCTACTGTAACTGCGATTCCTGCTCCGGAGGCCACAATCTTACCTATTCCGGAACGGTGCCTAAGGCAAATCACACCATTTCCGCCGATCTGAATCTGTTTCCAATCGGAACACAGCTTTTAATCAACGGCACTGTCTACACAGTTGAGGATATGGGTTCCTCTGTAAATGGTAAAAAAATCGATATTTATTACGATTCTCATGAAGAAGCGCTGGCTGCCGGAACATATACCGCTGAGGTTTTTCGATGGGACTAATATTTAAAAATTGAATAGGAACAAGCTTTACCTGGCGGCTGCTTTTCAAAGGCAGCCGCCAAATTTGTTGCGGTAAGCGCCTGTCCCCTATGGGTTCTCGGACTTTTTGTATTTTATTTCCATTTTTCTGTTGTCATTTTCACCAAATCTCATATAATATCCGGTAAATCTCAAAGTTTTCCCATTTTTTTCCTTGACACTGCCCAGAAATTATGCTAAAACCTGTGTTATTGCTCATATATTACAATTTTGTTACATATTATGTATTATCTATTAATTTTTGATTCTATTTGTTACATGAGCAATCAGGAGGTAAATTATGAAAATCAGACATCTTACCACATGTTTATTCTTGAGCGTCATATTGGCGGCGGCTTTCGCCTTCACCGCTCTGGCCGCAGTTCCCACCGGACGTATGGAGAAGGTAACGGACACTGAGATTACCGGCTGGGCTTACCAGAAGGACATGCCCAATTCCCCCATCAATGTCCGCGTTGCCATCAAGGACGCCGACGGCGAGGAGGTATTCAGCCAGAAGGTGACCGCCGGAGAATACCGGGAAGATCTGGAGGATAAGGGCAACGGCTGCCACGGATTCACCGTTTCCGTAGACTGGTCCTCCTTTGAGGACGGCGTTTATACCATCGAAGGATATGCCGGCGACAGAACCCTGACCCGCACCTTAACCTACACCAAGGGCAATCCTCAGGAGGCCTCTGCTGAAGAGGAAAATGCTTCTGCACCTCAGCTTGTATCTCTGGGTACCTTTAAGACCACCGGCTACTGCCCCTGCAGCCGCTGTTCCGAGGGCTGGGGCCGCCACACCTGCACCGGAGCCATGGCCAGCGCCCGCCATACCATCGCCGTTGACCCCAATGTGATTCCCTACGGCACCCAGGTCATGATCAACGGAGTGGTCTACACTGCCGAGGACAGAGGCGGCGGTGTACGGGGAAATCATATCGACATCTTCTTTGACAATCACTCGGAAACCTTGCAGCACGGCACTCAGAATGCGGAGGTGTTTCTGGTGGCTGCCTAAAAGCAGGGAATAGAGTCGCCGCCACCCGTAAAACGGGTGGCTCGGGACGCGGGCTCTAAGCCC
>OLVT01001258.1_pt1 | contig 22610 bp, 27 predicted proteins | sample 1673241 | NCBI WGS metagenome assembly OLVT01 (sample SAMEA3178936, study PRJEB25190) | human gut metagenome | biome: human gut; feature: human-associated habitat; material: faeces | place: Austria | collected 2013 | reverse complement strand
CTTTGGAGTTCTCATCCATAACGATGAATTTATCTTTAGGAGAACGTCCTGTGTAAACACCTGTCATAACATTGACAGCACCGAGTTCACTTTCCTGTCCTTTTTCAAAACCTTCAAGTTCCGGTTTTGTCTCTTCTTCGAATAATAATTCGTAGGAAGGGTTGTATACGACTTCTGTTGTTCCAGTAATGCCATACTTACTTAAATCAATTTTTGCCATCTTACATATACCTCTTTCTTTCTAGTGATAGAATAAAATGCTGCTCATGCAAGCTTTTCATATCCTTTTTTAATTATACATATTATGTGAAGAAAATCAATAAAAATCCCGTAAATTTTTTAACAAAGAACTGGGAAAAATGAAAGATTTCATATTAAAAATGCAAGAAGAAAAAAGAAAAATGTCAAATAATGAAAAATTACAAGGAAAATATGACAGATTCCGTTGCTTTTTTATATATCAGAATGAAAAAAATTATGATAAAATAGGAGAATAATGCCAGAAAATGCGAAAAAACTGGCTTGTGAAGTTAGAAAGACAAACTATAGATCAGAAGAAAATAATAAGAAAAGCAGACATAACAATGGTAGATGATGAAAGAAAAACGACAAAAAATGAAAAGATGTCGATGAAAGAAAATGAAAGATTATTGATTGAAAAATTCAAAATGATAAAACCGGTGGGGAAATCCTATGAAGAACAGGCAAAAAGACGATGGAAAACAGTTGCAAAACCACTGTTCAGCTTAGGAAAACTGGAAGATGCTGTGATCCGAATGGCAGGAATTCGAAGAGAAGCAGATTTTGAGATTAAAAAGAAAGGCTTGCTGATCTTTTGTGCGGATAATGGAGTTGTTTCAGAGGGAGTGACCCAGACCGGACAGGAAGTGACAGCAATCGTTGCGGACAATTTTACAAAATGTACGACGAGCGTATGTATTATGGCAGAGACAGCCGGAGTGGACTTATTCCCAATCGATATTGGAATGGTGACAGATGTTCCGTCGGTGACAGATCCGGAAGACAAAGTGATGTACGGAACAAAGAATATGGCGATGGAACCTGCAATGTCAAGAGAACAGGCTGCACAAGCCGTTCTTATTGGCATACGAAAGGTCAAGGAGCTGGCAGAACAAGGGTATGATCTGATCGCAACCGGTGAGATGGGGATTGGAAATACAACGACCAGCAGTGCTGTTGTGTCCGTTCTGCTTGATGAAAGTGTAGAAAATGTGACAGGGAGAGGCGCAGGCCTTAGTTCAGAAGGGCTGAATAGAAAGATTCGTGCAATTGAAAGAGCAATTGAAAAGCATCAGCCGGACAAGGAAGATGTTTTAGATGTCTTATCCAAAGTCGGAGGGCTTGATATTGCCGGAATGACAGGTGCATTTCTTGGCGGTGCGATCTATCATATTCCGGTTCTGATTGATGGGTTCATCTCTTCTGCAGCAGCATTGTGCGCAGTGCGTATGGTTCCTGAGACGGCGGATTATATCCTGGCATCACATTGCTCTGGAGAACCGGCTGGGCGAATGGTCTTAGAAGATTTGAAACTTCCATATCTGATTGATGCGAAGATGTCTCTTGGAGAAGGCAGTGGTGCAGTTGCAGCAATTCCACTTCTTGAGATGGGTGTGAATGTTTATCGGAAGATGAGTACCTTTGAGGAGATTAAAGTAGAGCAGTATGAAGAACTTAAGTGAAGATGAGGAGTAAGAAAAATGTGGTTATTGAACGCAATGATCATTGCAATCGCTATGTATTCTAAGATTCCGATGCCGCGGGTTGACTGGAATGAAAAAAATATGAGATATGCGATGTGCTTTTTCCCATTGGTCGGAGTTATAATTGGAGTATTGGAAATAGTTGCCGGGAATCTGATCACAGTATGGAAGGGAGAAGGAACTTTCTTTTATGCAGTTGTACTGACTTTGATTCCGGTTTTTATAACAGGAGGAATTCATCTGGATGGATTCGCAGATACAATGGACGCAAAAAGTTCTTATGGAGACCGGGAGAAGAAGTTGGAGATTCTGAAAGACCCACATACGGGAGCATTTGCGATCATCAGTCTTTGCTGTTATTTCCTTCTGTGTGTGGGGATTTTTAGTGAAATGAGAACAGAACGCCTGTTTGCGGCAGCACTCGTGTTCGTGTTTTCACGTTCATTGAGTGGAATTTCTGTTGTGACATTTCAGGCAGCGAAGAACAGTGGGCTGCTCAGGACATTTCAAGACGGTGCACAGAAGAGAAATGTAAGGATTGTATTGATCTTCTGGCTATTTGCAACAGTAGTCGGATTCTATCTGACAGCGGGATTATGCGGAGTGGCAGCAGCAGTTGTCGGACTTGCTGTTTTCTTTTATTATTATCAGTTTAGTAGAAAACAGTTTGGCGGAATCACAGGCGATCTTGCCGGATACTTCCTGCAGTTATGTGAACTGTTTATGCTGGCAGTGCTTGCATTATTCTAGAAATGTTATTGCATATAAATATTTTATGATAGATGCTTTATTATAGAAATGAAATAAAATAGATTTTTTTGGAGTGATTTATGGAGCTTATTTTGATCCGGCATTTGAAGACACCGGGCAATGAAAAGAGACAATATATTGGAAGTACAGATGAAGAACTATCAGAACAGGAAGTACTGAACTTTAAACAGAAATATAAAATAGATAGCTATCCACAGGTACAGCAGGTGATTGTCAGCCCAATGAAGAGATGTATTCAAACGGCAGAGATGATTTATCCAGAGGTGCAGATACAACAGGAATCGTTGCTGAAAGAATGTGATTTTGGTATCTTTGAGGGTAAGACATATGAAGAACTGAAAGATAGAGAAGAATATCAGGCATGGCTGGATTCCGGTGGAACAATTGCATTTCCGGAAGGGGAGGAACAGAAGGAATTCCGTTCACGTTGTGTGAGAGGCATGCTCTGTCAGGTTGATAGATTATGCAAAGAAAATGTAGAAAGTGTAGCTTTTGTCGTTCATGGAGGAACGATTATGGCTGTGCTGGAACAACTGGCGGAAGACCAAAAAGATTTTTATCACTGGCAGGTGGAAAATGGCGGAGGATATAGAATGCTTGTTGACGAAGAAGAGTGGAAGTCCGGCGTTCACAGATTTTATGAAATTCAAAAACTGGGAGGCGCGATAGAATGAATGGGAAGATGACAATCTTGGCATGCATTACAGGATTTCTGTTAGATTGCATTTTCGGAGATCCGGTCTGGATGTATCATCCGATACGCGTGATCGGAAACCTGATCAGTGTGTTGGAAAAAGGATTGCGGAAGTTGTTGTGCAGTCGGATTCCTGCGTTAGAACAAGAGAAGAAAAACAGAAGAGAAGTTCTGGCAGGTGGAATTTTATGGATTCTGACAGTTTCGTTATCCTTTCTTGTACCGGCGGTACTCTTATTTGCTGCGGGAAAGGTTCATCCGGCAGTACGGTTTCTTTTGGAAACCTTCTGGTGTTACCAGATATTTGCGGCGCGGTGTCTTGTAGGAGAAAGTAGGAAGGTTTATCAGAAATTAAAAGAAGACGACTTGCCGGGTGCAAGAAGAGCTGTATCCATGATTGTCGGAAGAGACACAGAGAACCTTACAGCAGAAGGTGTGACGAAAGCTGCGGTAGAGACAGTGGCGGAGAATACTTCTGACGGCGTGACGGCTCCGCTTTTATTCCTTCTGATCGGCGGTGCACCTCTTGGATTCTTATACAAAGCAGTGAATACGATGGATTCTATGCTTGGATACAAAAATGAAAAATATCTGTATTTCGGAAGGATTCCGGCAAAGATGGATGATGTATTTAATTACATCCCAGCCAGGTTGACGGCGTGGTTTATGGTTGTTGCAGCATTTTTGACGGGGATGGATGGAGAGAATGCGTGGAAGATTTATCTGCGTGATAAGAGAAAACATGCAAGTCCGAATTCCGCCCAGTCAGAGGCGGTATGCGCCGGAGCGCTTGATGTACAGTTAGCCGGGGATGCGGTTTATTTCGGGAAAGTCTATAAAAAGGATTATATTGGTGATGCAATCCGTAAGATTGAACCGGAGGATATTCTTCGTGCCGGGAAATTAATGTATATGACAACGATACTGATGATGGTTGTCTTTGGAGGTTTATTGTTATGGATTTATTGATTCGATTTGCAAAAATGGAAGATGCAGAAGAACTTCTTGCACTCTATACACCGTATGTAACTGATACAGTTATTACATTTGAATATGAAGTTCCGTCACTGGAAGAATTCAAAGATCGAATGCGTCAGACGATGAGAAAGTACCCGTATCTGGTCGCAGAACAGAATGGCGAGATTCTTGGATATAGCTGTGCAGGGGCATTCAAGGGTCGTGCGGCATATGACTGGGCAGTGGAAACAACAATTTATATAAGAAAAGACCGGCAGAAAACCGGAGTTGGTAAAAAGCTGTATGAGGCACTGGAGAAAGTACTGCACGCTCAGAACATTTGCAATCTATATGCATGCATTGGATATCCGGAGATTGAAGATAAATATCTGACAAAGAACAGCGCACAGTTCCATGCACATCTTGGATACCGTATGGTGGGAGAATTCTATCATTGCGGATACAAATTTAACCGTTGGTATAATATGGTCTGGATGGAAAAGCTTCTGGATCCGGAGGTTAAACATCCAAAGCCGATCAAATGGATGGAAGAGAATCGCGAGGAACTGGAGGCAGTACTTTTAGATTAAAAATGAAACACATAGAGAAGTAGGAGTATGATTCATGGAATATGTACACGGAGGAGACATTTATACATATGGAGATGTACTGGATTTTTCAGTTAATGTAAATCCTTACGGTCCGTCAGAAGAAGTTCTTGAAGCGGCAAAAAGATCGATGGATGAAGTGAGTCTTTATCCGGACAGTCAATGCAGACGGCTCAGAAAGAGACTGGCAGAGAAAAAAAGTCTGTCGGAAGAATATTTCCTTTTCGGAAATGGAGCAGCGGAGCTGTTCTTTTCTGTCGTTCTTGCAGAAAAACCAAAGAAAGCATTGCTTCCAATTCCGGCTTTCGCAGAATATGAACAGGCACTTCGGACGGTAGACTGCGAAATCATTTATCATGAGTTGAAAAGAGAGAATAACTTTGCATTGACAGAAAGCTTTTTGGAAGAACTGACAGAGGATATTGATCTTGTATTTTTATGCTCCCCATCGAATCCGTCAGGCCAGGTGATCGAACCAGAGTTGATGAAACAGATCCTTACGCGATGTGAAGAAAAGAAGATTCGTCTTGTTTTAGACGAGTGCTTTATCGAATTCCTGGAAGAAGCGCAGAAATATACCATGGTGAAAAAGGTGACAGATCATCCGAGACTTTTTCTCGTACAGGCATTTACGAAGATGTATGGAATCCCGGGATTAAGACTTGGATATGCGATGACATCAGATGCAAAGTTGCGAGAGAGCATGCAGCAGATCCGTCAGCCGTGGAGTGTGTCGGTTCCGGCGCAGGCAGCAGGGATAGAAGCACTGACAGAGAGAGAAGAACAGAGAGTTCAGAAAATACGAAACAAAAACGTGGAAGAAAAAATGCGCATGGAAAAGAAAATGCGTGAGTTTGGGATTAGATTTATTCCAACAAAGGCAAATTTCTTCTTATTATATAGTGAAAGCGCATTGTTTGAACGATTGTTAGAGCAGGGGATTTTGATTCGAAATTGTGAGAACTATAGAGGGTTGAAGAAAGGCTGGTATCGGATTGCAGTGCGGACAAAAGAGGAAAATGATGTTCTTTTACGGGCACTTGAAACAATCCTGTCAAAGCAGTGAAGGAGGCGAAAAATATGGCGAAATCAATTATGATACAGGGAACGATGTCGAATGTCGGAAAGAGCGCATTGGCAGCAGGACTTTGCCGTGTCCTAAAACAGGATGGATACAAAGTTGCACCTTTCAAATCCCAAAATATGGCACTCAATTCTTTTATCACAAAAGAAGGACTGGAGATGGGAAGAGCCCAGGTGATGCAGGCAGAAGCTGCGGGGATTGAACCGGAAGCAATAATGAATCCAATTTTACTTAAGCCGACGAACGATACAGGCTCTCAGGTGATCATCAATGGAAAACCAATCGGAGTGATGGCTGCAAGAGAGTATTACCGTCATAAGAAGGAATATATTCCGGCAATTATGGATGCATATCATGAGTTAGAAAAAAAGTATGATATCATTGTAATTGAAGGTGCCGGAAGTCCGGCAGAAATCAACCTGAAAAAAGATGATATTGTAAATATGGGAATGGCAAAGCTTGCAGATGCACCGGTGCTTCTTGTCGGAGACATTGATCGTGGCGGCGTGTTTGCCCAGATCGCCGGAACTGTAATGCTTCTTGAAGAGGATGAAAAAGCACGGATCAAAGGAACGATCATTAATAAATTCCGTGGAGATGTATCCATTCTGGAGCCGGGCCTTCGGATGCTGGAAGAAAAGACGGATATCCCTGTAACGGGAGTAGTTCCGTACTTTTATTTAGATCTGGATGAGGAAGACAGCCTGACGGAACGATTTCAGAAAAAAGAGAAGCCGGGACTGATCGATCTGGCAGTGATCCGATTCCCAAGGATCTCTAATTTTACTGACTTAGCACCTTTAGAAGCATTGGAAGAAGTGAGTGTAAGATATGTTTCATCTCCGGCTGAGTTTGGAAATCCGGATGCGGTGATCCTTCCGGGAACAAAGAATACGATCAGCGATCTTTTGTGGATGCGTCAGAACGGACTGGAAGCAAGAGTCCTGAAACACAGCGCACAGAACAAACCGGTCTTTGGAATCTGTGGCGGATACCAGATGCTTGGAATGGAAATCTCAGATCCAACAGGAGAAGAGTACGGAGGAACTATACAGGGAATGGGACTTTTGGATACAAAGACTGTGTTCCGCCCAGAGAAACATAGAACCAGAGTACATGGAACATTTGGCGAGATGAAAGGAATCCTGAAAGAGATGGAGGGACTTCCTTTCGAAGGATATGAGATCCATATGGGAGAGACGATTCTTGATGAGCACGCACCCGGGCTTGTAACAATAGAAAATGATTCTGATACGCTACAACAAGGACATCCGGATGGTTCACAGAAGGAAAATGTCTATGGCTGTTATGTGCATGGAATCTTTGATTCACCGGAAATGTCAGGTGGGTTTCTCTCCGCTTTATTGAAAGAGAAAGGCTATGATCCGGAGACGGTACAGGCAGTAGACTGGAAGTCTTATAAGGAAGAACAGTATGATAAGCTTGCAGATATCGTTCGTGCTAGTCTGGATATGAAAGAAATTTATAGAATTATTGGATTATAGAGTTTGTAATGAGAGAGGGGAAAGTATGGTTACAGATTTAACGAAAGAACATCCGAATAAGACATTATGGCGGTTCCTTCTGCCAATGTTGTTCAGCGTGATGTTCCAGCAGATTTACAATATCGCAGATAGTATGATTGCAGGAAGATTTGCAGGAGAAAATGCGTTGGCAGCAGTCGGCGCATCTTATCCGATCACAATTATTTTCATGGCATTTGCCGTGGGAATGAATCTGGGGGCATCCGTAGTCGTATCAAGACTGTTCGGAGCGGAAGACCGGGGCGGTGTGAAGCGTGCGGTTACAACAGCATTTCTTAGTTCTATGGTGCTGGGAATCATGCTGACATTATTCGGGTATTTCTTTAATCATCAGATGATGAGATGGATCCGCACACCAGAGAATATTATGGCAGATGGAGTTTTATATTTGAAAATTTACATTTTCGGAATTATCTTCCTGATGCTTTATAATGTGTGTACCGGAGTATTTACAGCACTCGGGGATTCTAAGACACCGTTATATTTTTTGCTTGGATCCTCAGCTGGAAATATTATTCTTGATTACATCTTCGTAGCAAAATTCCATTGGGGTGTGAGTGGTGTTGCCTGGGCAACATTTATCGCGCAAGGTGTGTCAGCCGTGCTTGCATTAGTAACACTTCTCGGAAGATTGCAGAAATTTGCCGGGGAAGAAAAGCAGCCGTGGTTTGATAAGAAATTATTTGCACAGATCATGGCGATTGCAATTCCAAGCATTCTTCAGCAGAGCGTATTGAGTGTAGGAAATCTTTTCGTGCAGGGAATTGTAAATCAATTCGGTTCAGCAGTTGTTGCGGGATATTCGGGAGCGATCAAGCTGAATACATTTGCCATTAATATCTTTATGACACTTGGTTCCTGTCTATCCAGTTATACGGCACAGAATATCGGCGCGGGAAAGAAAGAACGAATTCCATTGGGATTCCGTACCGGAGTGAAATTGTCAGAGATTACGGCATTACCGTTTGTTATTCTGTATTTCATTTTCAGTCGTCAGATGATGGGGCTATTCTTAGGTGCGGAGAGTGTAGAGGCGATCAGCGCAGGAATGGCATTTTTGAAAATAGTATCGCCGTGGTATTTTATGATTGTAATTAAGCTGATGACAGATGGAATTATCCGAGGTTCCGGAGCGATGGTCTATTTTGTGGTTGCAACAGTTCCGGATCTTATTTTGAGAATCGGATTTGCGTTGGTTTTGACAAAAAGCTTTGGAAGCACCGGAATCTGGATGGCATGGCCATTTGGTTGGATCGTAGCGACCACATTAACATTGATCTTTTATAGAAAGTTGGGATATAAGAATGATAAGAGCAGTGATTTTTGATATGGATGGGGTTTTGATCAATACGGAACCACTTCATTATCAATGTTGGGTAGAAATTTTTAAAGAACGATATGGAATTGACTTAGATTACGATGTATATAAACCATGCATTGGATCTACAAGACTCCATTTCATGAATCTGATCAAAGAAAATTACGGAATCACATTTGAAAGTCTTGAAGTTATGAATCAGATTATGAAAGAGAAGAAAGATGAAATTATTGCGCGAGACGGATTCCCTGAGATGCCGGGAGTAGGGCAGATGCTTTGCTGTCTGAAAGATGCGGGGTATCGCCTGGCCGTGGCCTCTTCTTCTCCAAAACCTGTAATCACAGAGACACTGGAAACGCTGGATCTGATGAAATATTTCGATGTCGTGACAAGTGGAGATGAAGTGAAGAATCCAAAGCCGGCACCGGATACATTTCTCTTTGCAGCGAAGCAGCTGGGCGTACCGGTAGATGAGTGTATTGTAATCGAAGATTCAACGAATGGAGGAAAGGCTGCTAAGGCGGCTAAGATGCCATGTATCTGGATGCATAATCCGGATTCCGGAGATCAGGAGATACCGGATGCAGTGCTCGAGATTACGGCCTGGACAAAGGAGAATATAGAAAAAGTCATGAAGTTTTTACATTGAAGTATTATTAGGATGTGATTGAATGAAAAAACTGAAATTTATATTTGGCAAGCTTAGTATCCTCTATTATATATTGTTTTTGTTCGTGACCTGTGTACTTTGCAAGTACGGAAGCATCAGACAGCTGAAGTTTGCATTTTTGGCTTTAGGTATCCTTCTGGTACTCAGTCTTTGTATCTGGATCGGCTGCCTGATCGCGGAAAAGGAAAATCCTTTAAAAATGAAAGGCGCATTCAGGAAAACAGTGTTTGGTACAGAACTTTTGATTCTACTTGTAGTTACGGTTGGATGTATTTCTTATATCGTATATACTGCGATTCCTTGTAATGGCGCATTGTCCTGGAAGGTAGACAGCCTGTTTAAGACAAAGAAAATAGAGTATGAACATAACAATTTCTTTCGTGATGGCGCAGAAGGGCTGATAAAAGATATCAATAAGAAATTGAAACTTCCGGACGAGTTATATATCACAGATAGTTTTGAGATGTCCTTTGATAAAGGCGGAACGATAACCCGCGTGTCGGCCTATCTCTACGGACAGAATGAAAAGGGAAAAGACAAGACCTATCTGATTGATTATGATATCGATAAAAGTGATAAGATTGTTGTGCAGATCGCAGGTTATGCAAATGCAGATTATGATGATGACAAGAAATTAGATCCTATGTTTACCATTCTGGAAAAATCAGATTGTAAGATGCAGGTGACACAATGGAATCTGAATTACGCATTTACAGATAATCCGCCGGAATATGAGATTCTGTATTATGGAAAACGCTCCTTCGCCTCTTCGGAAGGTCTTGTTTATCTTCCGGGAGATGTGGATGGTGACGGAGAAGTCAGCGGCATGACTGATTTTACAGCCTTGGATAGCGGTGGGGAAGCACTTGGATATGAAGTATCCCTGTATCTTCCGCAGGATGAATCTGTGACTCCGGTACGTTACATGATGGAACCGGAATACATCAGTCCTGATACGATCAGCCAGAAAGAGCAGGCGGAGAAAGATTCGCAGGCAAAAGAACAGGGGAAAGAGAATAATATCTGGACAGTTGATACGGACGGAAGCGGTGTTGTCCGATTCTTCTTAAACGAACAGAAAGGCTGGAAACTTTCAGTTGTTGATGCGGCTCTTGGAACACGTTATTACAAACTGAAAACTACGTCAGATGGTGGATATAACTGGACAACAGTAAATGAAGATCCATTCGACGGAAATGGCGGAGTAGGAGAAGGGATACAATTCTTCAACGAACAGTTTGGATTCATCGGTCTAAGCGGGGCATCACAGACACATTCATCTATTTATGTTACAAAAGATGGCGGAAAGACACTGAAGGAGATAGAGCTTCCAATGGATACTGTGACGGAATATCCGCCGCATATGCAGGAATATGGCTTCACGCTTGAAGATTATCAGTACCTGGAAATGCCACAGCAGGATGGAGAGAATTACACGATCCATGTGATGAGCCAAAGTGGCGAGATGGAAGGTCTTGTGTTCACATCAGAAGATCAGGGTGAGAACTGGAGTTTTACCGGAGTGTTTGATGAAAATGACTTATCATAAAAAACCAATAACTTTGTAGTATATCAAATGGCTCCGCGTGTACATCTAAAAACTATTCACCAAGCTATGTATTAAAAGCAATGGAAATTCCAGAGGAAGAGCATGGCACACTGTTACTCATTATCATTTGCGTCTTGGTCCTACAGTTAATGGAAATGCAGAAAACTTTTTAGAGCATGCAATAAATACCTTAAATCATTTTTCAAAGGATCTTTCACAGAATCCGTCAAAAGAAGAACTGAAGGTTGCAATAAGAGACTGTAAAAATGAACTTAAGAAAGATAAAACTCGTTTGACAGATTATGTGCCGTACAAATTACTTTATCCATTTTTCGATGCAGAAGGAATGGAGGAAGGTCTTTCTTATATAAAGAATGATAAGCATAGACGATTGATTGCTTACATGGAAAAACTAACAGGGAATGAAAATATCTTATACACAATAATTGATGGGGTAGGGTTACAGAAAAGAATACGCTTGAATGCGTATTGGCGTAATCTCTTAATAAAAAATTATTCAGTTATTCGAAGCTGGGTGCAATATAACAAAGCTCAATTTCTTCAAGACCGAAATCCGGGTGTACCAGGAATTATATATAAAATATGTCCGGAAAACGAGGATCAAAGAAAACTAGATCAAGCAAGAGCCTTGTGGAGAGCAACGGTGGATATACAGATAATTTATGGGTGCCGCATTACGGCACCCATAGGTAAATAAAGGGAAATAGATTTAACCCATCATAGCTTCTTTTGCTTTTGCAATATCAGCAGCATCTTTCATTGGGAAGAGTAAGTTGGCGATAATCGCTACGATACAGGTTCCAGTTACTGCATCACTGAATACGAACTTCAATACGGATGGAAGCTGTGCCACTGCATCTGGATGGCTTGCCATTCCGAGACCAAATGCGAATGTAAGTCCCATAACAAGGATATTTCGCTCACTGAATCCTGCTTTGGAAATCATTTTTATTCCGTTAATCAGAATCATACCAAAAACAGTAATGATTGCACCGCCAAGTACGGCATTCGGAATCGCTGAGAAAAATAGCACCGAGTTTTGCGATGATCAATATTGGTGCAAGGTTAGAGGTAAACATTGCCATGACGTGCTGTAGTCCAAGCGGGAGTGCTGTAGATAGTCCCGGGCGTCCTTCTAACTGATAGACCATTTCACGGTCTTTTTTCTTTTTATATTTTTTTCGTCTGAAGTGCTTATAGTATGTATGTCCCCTTCTATATAGTATAATATTTTTGATTAAGCAGAAAATTATGTTCAAATGAGAGTTTAATGATTCAAATATTTGTTGACTTCTTGACGACAGTTGTATATAGCCTTTTCTTCGTCAATTCCTGTTAGCTGACCTTCTTTTACTACGATTTTTCCATTGACAATCGTATAATCAACAGTGCCTTTGAAGCCGACTGTGCCGAGCATGGATTTTACATCCAGGTCGGCCCCTACAAGCTCAAGACGATTTCTCCGAATCATGAATAAGTCTCCAGCTTTGCCGATTGAGAGAGAACCGATATCGTTTCTGCCGAGGATTTTAGCGCTGCCGTTTGTGGCAATCTTCAGAAGATCATATCCACTCGGAGCAAGCTTACTTGAGTTCAGTCTGTGCAACAGGAACGCTACACGAAGTTCCTCTAACAGGTTAGAACCGTCATTGCTTGCGCTTCCGTCTACTGCAAGACCAACCGGTACACCTAGTTTTAACATATCCGGTATCCGACAGATACCGGAAGAAAGTTTCATGTTGGAAATTGGGCAGTGAGCTACGCCGGTTCCGGTCTGTGCCAGAAGATTCAGTTCCTCATCATTAAAATGAATTCCATGTGCATACCAGACATCATTTCCAACCCAGTTCATGTCTTCCATATAGGCAAGCGGTCGTTTGCCGTATTTCTCAAGAACATAATTCTCTTCATCAATTGTTTCGCATAAATGTGTGTGGAGGCGTACGCCCAAATCTCTCGCAAGGATTGCTGACTGACGATACAGTTCTTCGCTTGCACTGAACGGAGAGCACGGAGCCAGAGCAACCATTTCCATGGAATTTGGAGCAGGATTGTGGTATTTCTCTACGGATTTCTGAGAATCTTTCAAGATCTTATCCACGTTCTGTACCACACTGTCAGGCGGAAGCCCACCGTCTTTCTTGCTCAGATCCATGCTTCCGCGGGAAGCGTACATACGAACCCCGAGCTCTCTTGCAGCAGAAAACTGTGCGTCCAGAAGCGCATCGGAATTACCGCCCGGAAATACATAGTGATGGTCAAAACAAGTTGTACATCCGGATTTTAATAGTTCACCCATTCCTGTTAAGGAGCTGTGGTAAATCGTATCCTGATTCAGATTTTTCCAAATCTCGTACAATGTTGTAAGCCAGTCGAACAATTCCATGTTCTGAACTTGCGGAAGATTTCGGCTGAACGTCTGGTAAAGATGGTGGTGAGTATTGATTAGTCCTGGATAAACGAGACATCCCGTTCCGTCAATGACTTCGTCTGCGGTCTGCGGTTCTATTCCGATGTATGTAATGATGCCGTCTTGCATCAAAAGATTGGCATGTTCTAAAACAGCGTCCTGGCTGTCACAGGTAACAATTGCATCCGCATTTTTAATTAATAAGCTGCTCATATTACAACCTCCTGTATTTGTTTTATTCTTTGTTAATAACAAAGATATAACTGTTGAAATAATGACAGAAATCTCGCGAAATGTATAAGAAGTTCAATTCTAACCGCCGGCGAAAATATGGGAATTGATAAATGGATGACAGGATATTTATGACAAATAAAAAACTGCCGTGACAACTGACTGCAAATTTTGGGTTTCCCAAAAACTTGTAGTCAACTGTTACGGCAGTTGGTAGACACGCTCATCCAATCATGAACTTATACAAGTCAATTTCTATGATGTAATATATAATGGATTTAGTGGTGTGTCAAGGAAAAATTAATAAAAACGTCAAAAAAGATAAATATGAGATGGGAAATTGGTTAAAGTGCACAATGAAGATTGTGATTAGTTGATAAAACATCAATATCAACCCAAGTACGGTCTCTTTTGATTATAGAATAAATAGTCTGCGGAGGATATTTAATTTTTATGCCAATTCATTAGGGTTACTGTTGTGTGTTTGTTGTCTAGAATCATGAGTTGGAGAATACTTCTTGTGCAGTAAGGAAAAGATTAGCTCTCTATAAAGGCTTGAAAAGTATACTTTTTATTGGACAGAATCTCTATTAGAATTGAAATATCAAAAGGAAAGTGTTAGAAACTATTAATAGTACAAAGTTCATTTAAGAAGTTGAAAGGAGAATTTCTATGGAAAAGAAAGGTTACAGTAGCAGAAGCTGGTTTGGATCTGTAAATCATTATGATTCACATGGGAAAAGGTAGGGCATAGTAGCCCGGGAATGTTTGGTTCGATGAATCATTTAGAGGTAACATTAGCTTCAAAAATCCGTAGGCTTCAAAATTTATATAACAGAATTTCGGTGGAAAGTGGATACAGAGAGCAAGTTATGGATAATACATATATGGTAAATGATTTGTGGAATTACAGCATTGGAGAGTTTATACTTTGCGAAGGTTTTCCGGATCATATGCAGGAGAGAGAACGAAAGACACGATTCAATTCACAAAAGACTATTGTGATTTTATCCGCGAATTCAGTGCGTATCTATTGTATCAATTTCCTGATTTAGATGTTTTATCAGTTGAAAAGAAGTTGATTAATGATATGTTGGAGCAAAGCAATATATTTTTAGGAAAAGATGATCCTTATGAGGATTATCAAATGCCACAGTTTGTAAATCCGTTGCTATGAACGGACATGTATAAACAAAATAAGAGAGCAAAGGGACAGGTTTGGATAATAGGATCTGTCCTTTTATAGAATAAACAGGGATTTTTATTGCACAGTTCCAGATTTAGACTATACCTATCAAATAAAATAAATGAACAGATTTTGAGGAATGGAGGAACTGGCAATGAAGGGATTTAATACAAGTGATGGATACATGGGATTGGTAGAAGGCAGATATATTTTATTTGCCAGTGAATCTGATTACTATGAGTACATGAATGATTAGTCCGAAGGGAGGAAACGAAATGTTTTTACCAGGATTAGTAGTGGCGGGAATTGTTTACTTGGTATATTGCATGATCTATAAGTAATTATATTGTTCGGCGTATGAGTGCTGGTCGTTTATATGACAAGATCGGAAAGAGCGCTTATGCAAAAGTTGAGTTGGTAACACCAGTAGGAACAATATGTAAGGTTTGTAAAAAGAGCCTCAAAAATGAAAAGAAGGAGATGGAGATAACGAAAAATGTTTAATTTGGTGATTGATTATTTTATAGAGAATCTGACAGGTATAAAGAACAGCCAGGTTAAAAATGCTCCTAAACTGGAAGAAGTACTGCTACATATGATTAATTGGCTGGGAGAACGTGATTACAAAATCTATGCCTGGAGTGAATCGGATAGAGATCAGCTGCTACATGAAATTAAAGCAAAAAACATGACGGATGAAAGAATCCATGCGTTTATGAAGGCTGAAAACTGGATTGACTATCAAGATGTATTTACGAAACGATTTGAATTATCACGACAGTTAAGTCTGGAAGAAGCTCTGGGACGAGTTGAGATTGAACCGGAAGGTAACTTCCATGACGGATTGGATGATGCTGTTAATACAGGATATCTAATAGAAAAATTGGAATTGAATCCAGTATCAATTGGTAAGTTACGAAATGCCGGATAAACCGTCAGAGCGCTTGAGCAGTACGCTTGGAGAACTATTTGCTGGGTTGGATTTGCAATTTACATAATAAGAAAAGCAAAAAGGTGCATCTTTTTGTGCGATTTGTATAAAAAATGCACTATATGTCGTTGTTTATGATATACTAATTCTACAGCTATTCAATAGTTTGGTAAAAAAGCAGAATAAGGAAAGAGAGTATGAAAGATGTCATTTCAAGATGATAGTAAAACAATATATAGTGAGATGCTGCGTTATAGATTCAGAGCTATATCAAGTGTATTTAAATGAACTTAAAAGGTTGGCGAAAGAAGACGATGTAATCATAGACGTGATTGCACGCAGACGGTTTGGGAAAGAACCCGTTGAAGAAGTCGCTGTACCAGGGGTGATTAAAGTTTATCAAGACAGATTTTATATGGAAAATCAGTGGAATATATGTGTTAAGGCTACCGTAATTGTGGAGTAACAGGGGAGTGGATTAGATGAAATTATTAGGAAATATACTTTGGTTTCTTTGTGGCGGGATAATCGGAGGTCTTGCATGGATCATTGCAGGATGTATATGGTGTGTCACAATTGTTGGAATTCCTGTTGGCTTACAATGCTTCAAATTTGCATCCTTAGCATTTTGGCCTTTTGGAAAAGAGGTTGTATATGGGAATGGAACCTTCTCATTTCTTGTGAATTTAATTTGGATTGTTTTCTTTGGATGGGGAATGGCTCTTGGAAATATTGTCTTAGGATGTATGTGGTGTATCACGATTGTAGGAATCCCGTTTGGAAAACAATTCTTTAAAATGGCACGTTTGTCTTTTATGCCTTTTGGTGCAAATGTGCTTTAGAACAACCTTTTTATATAAAAAACAGTCAGGTGAAAATGGCTCCGAAGTTGAATGCAGCACTGATTCATATGATTGACTGGCTGGGAGAGTGCGAATATGAAATCTACGCCTGGAGCTGAAATCAAGCCAGAGGGTAACTTTCATGATGGATTGGGAAATTATTATCCGGGAAAAGACATAGAAGAATATTCCATAAAAGAATTAATCTGGGACAGGGCTGAGTATGATATCCAATATTTTGAAGATACATACGTGGTAACAGGACATACACCGACACAAGGAATTATGGGGAATCCAAAACCGGGTTATGCATACAGGGAGAATCATCATATTGCGATTGATTGTGGCTGTAATCGAAGAAATGGACGTTTGGCTGCAGTTTGTCTAGATACAGGACGGGAATATTATGTTGAAAAATCTTGAAAATAAGGTGGGAAAACGAAATGATTGATTTACAATATGCGAAGAAAGCTTTTGAAAACTATTTGAATGATTATGACCAAAAAAATGAAAAGATAAAGTTGAAGATTGTGCATACTTATGGAGTGATGGAATGCAGTAAAAAAATTACAGAAGATATGAAACTGTCCGCAGAAGATTGTGAGCTCGCTCAGATTATTGGATTGTTACATGATATTGGAAGATTTGAACAATTGAAATGTTACAACAGTTTTGAACCGGGAACGATGGATCATGCAGCATTCGGTGTGAGAATTTTATTTGAGGAGAGACTGATTCGGCGTTTTGTCGAAGAAAATAAGTGGGATGAAATTATAAAAACAGCAATAGGACATCATAGTGATTACTGCTTAAAAGGAATTACGAATGAGCGAGAATTGATGCATGCTCAAATCATACGTGATGCAGATAAACTTGACAATTGCAGAGTGAAGCTCGAAACAGCAATTGATATTCTCATGGGAGTTACTGCAGAACAGGTAGGAATGTCAGAAATTACGCCAGAAGTTATGCGTCAATTCAAAAATCATAAATCAGTTCTATTAGAGACAAGAAAGACAAAGATGGATTATTGGATATCTTATCTTGCATATTTTTATGATATAAATTTTAAAGCGACATATGAAAGTATAAGAGATAACCATTATGTGGATAAAATTATAGGAAGGATTCCGTATACAAATCCAAATACTGGAAAACAGATGGAACAAATAAGAAACGAAATGAATCTATATATTCAAAACGCTATAAATGAGAATGGAAATTACAGATAAATATAATTGAGATTTTGAAGGCAATTTACAATTTTCAGCATAGTGAACAGAAGATGAATAATATATGTAAGGTGGTAGGAAATGGCTTATTACATAACAGGAGATTGCCATGCACATTTTGATAAGTTAATTTGGTTGGCAAGATTTAATAAAAAACTTGGAAAAGAGGATGTAATTATATTATTGGGAGATGTCGGATTGAATTATTTTGGAGCTGACAAGGATCGTGAGAATAAAAAAATACTTGCGGATTTTCCTAATTATTTTCTGTGCGTGCATGGGAATCATGAGGAAAGACCTTATCATATACAAACTTACAGAACAAAAATTTGGCGTGGAGGAGAGGTATATTATGAGCCGGAATATCCGAATATAGTATTTGCAAAAGATGGAGAAATTTATGATTTTGATGGGAAAAAGGCGATTGCAATCGGTGGCGCATACAGTCGCGATAAAGAATACCGACTTTTAACAGGCCTTCCATGGTTCCAGGACGAACAACCAGATGACAAAGTAAAAAGTCAAGTAGAAAATAGATTGAATGAAGTAGATTGGAAAGTGGATTATGTGTTTTCTCATACATGTCCGTTAGTATATAGACCGAATCGGCGGAATGAAGAATGTCAAGAGAAGATAGATCTGTCGACAGAGGAATGGATGGATGAAATTGCAAAGAAACTAGATTATTCGCAATGGTATTTTGGACATTATCATGACAATATTCAATATATGGATGCTCAACTACTGTATGAAGAAATCAAAGAGTTAGGAGAACCAGATTCTGTTCAGAAAGTAGGAAGACCAAGGTACAGAGTAGGAGAAACGGTGTATTTTACCTATGGAAAAGAGAACGCAAGGGAAGGCTACGGAACTGTTGAATGGGTTGATGATTATGGAACATTGGGACAAGAGAAAGAAGTTTCTTATGATATTGTGGGAATTCCATGTGAACTACCGGGAGAGAAAACGTTGTTTAAGCATATAAGAGAATCGAAAATACAGAGTATTGATGAGATGGAAATTGTTAGAATTGAGAGGGAGGAAGGATAGGTGCATTTTTATATTACAGGTGATACACATCGGAGCTTTGATCGTATTGAAGATTTTTGCTATGGATATGAAACTACAACAGAGGATGTGATGATTATCTTAGGGGATGCAGGGATTAATTATTGGCTTGATCTGTCTGACAAAGAATTAAAGGGACGGTTATCAGGAATGGATATTACATTTTTCTGTGTTCATGGGAATCACGAAGCACGACCATGTGAGGCAGCAGAATATGAAGAAAAGATATGGAATGAAGGAATTGTGTATGTGGAAGAACAGTATCCCAATATTTTATTTGCTAAGGATGGAGAAATTTATAATTTCAATGGGAAAAAAGTGATGCCGATCGGTGGAGCATATAGTATTGATAAATATTATAGGATACGCAATGGTCTGCCATGGTTTGAGACGGAACAGCCAGACGAAGCGATAAAGAAATATGTAGAACAGAAACTGGACAAAGTGAACTGGCAGTTAGATATTGTCCTTTCTCATACAGTTCCGATAGAATGTGAGCCGGTATGGGCATTTATTCCAGGACTGGATCAGTCAACTGTAGATAAGTCAACGGAAAAATGGCTTCAATATATTTATGACAATCTAGAATTTACAGAGTGGTATGCAGGACATTATCATGTGGAATGTGAAGAAAGTGGAGTCCGGATTATGTTTGAAGAGTATGAGGAGATTGTGTAAGGAGGACGCAATGAGTACGATAAAAATTACAGGAAAAGTTAATAGTGCGATCTGTTATACAAAAGTGGTTGAAGAGGAGGCCCTTGATCAAATTAAACGTATGTGTGATTCTCCGATGTCGGAAGGTTCCAAAATTCGTATTATGCCAGACGTTCATTCAGGTAAAGGCTGTACGATTGGGACAACAATGACTATTACAGATAAAGTCGTTCCTAATGCAGTTGGTGTTGATATTGGGTGTGGGATGCTTACAGTAAATCTTGGAAAAATTGATATTGATTTTAAAAAGCTGGACGAAGTCGCACATTATATTCCGTCAGGGATGAATGTATGGAAACCAGATGACAAAGTACCAAATTTTCTTCCGTGGGATGAAACAACAGAAGTATTCGATATAACAAATTTAGCATGTTACGATGAACTACAGAATGTAGACAGGCTGAATCGTTCTCTCGGAACACTGGGCTCCGGAAATCATTTTATAGAGGTTGATGAATCCAGCAAAGGAGAAAAGTACTTGATTATCCATACAGGGTCAAGAAATATAGGAAAACAGGTTGCTGAAATATATCAAAGAAAGGCAATTGAATTAGCACGTAACAGAGGGGATGACACACCGGATGAATTATGCTATTTAGAAGGTTCCTATCTCGAAAAATATCTGCATGATATTGAAATATGTCAGAAATTTGCAAAACGAAACAGAGTCAAAATTTCTGAGATTATTTATAGCATGACAGGAATACCTGGAGGAATGGCTTTCCATACGATTCACAATTATATTGATACAAAAGAAATGATTTTGCGTAAAGGAGCTATTGCAGCACATGCAGGGAGAAAAGTATTAATTCCAATCAACATGCGGGATGGAAGTATACTGGCTGTTGGAAAAGGAAATCCCGAGTGGAATTATTCAGCACCTCATGGAGCTGGAAGGATTATGTCGCGAAGGAAAGCTAAGAAAGATTTGAAACTTGATGATTATATAAAGGCGATGGAAGGAATCTATACGACATCCGTAAATGAAAATACATTGGATGAAGCACCGATGGCTTATAAAGGAGCAGAGGATATCATCGAAATGACCAAAGAGTCAGTGGATATAATTGATATATTAAAACCGGTTTATAACTTTAAGAGCAGTGAGTGATTTGAAAAATTAATTAGTGGGGCGAAATAATGGGAAATTATGTATATTTGATTGGAATAATATACCCCTATGGGGAACTTAGTATTATGGGGATTTATACAGATGAGAAACTAGTGATAGAGGCTTATGATAAACTTATAAACGAAGATGCAAGGTGTACGGCTCTGAAATATCCGGAAGAACCTGAAATATATAAAATCCCACTGAATAAATTTCTTGGAGAAAAAGTGCCATGGGCTGAGATGATTGATGGAAAATTTTGCTTTTATGCAGAAGATAATATAGAGAGTCTTACGATTGATCAGATTAGATCACATGTGAAAAGTACAAGCCTTTAAGGAAGAATTATGATATGGAGAGCGATGCGTAATGAATTATTATATCAGTGATTTACATTTGTTTCATGAAAACTCGATTAAGTTTGATGAAAGACCATTTGACAGTCTGGATGAAATGCATGAGACGATCAAGAAACGATGGAATAGTAAAATAACAAATGGAGACAGGGTATTTATTCTTGGAGACATAAGTTATAGAGGTAAAAATGAAGATTTGATTGCTTATATTTCTACATTGAAGGGACAAAAAATACTTGTGAAAGGAAATCATGATGATGTGTCGGATTATAGATATCATCAGCTTTTCACAGAAGTTTGTGATTATAAAGAAGTTCATGATTCAGCTAATGGAAAGAATTATAATCTCGTTTTAAGCCATTATCCAATTTTCAGTTGGAAAAGGATGGGGAAAGGATTCATTTTACTATATGGTCATACGCATGACAGTAATGAGGATGCTTATTATCAAAGCTGTTTGATGAAAATGGTGGAAAGCGATTGTCAGCATGTGTATAAAACAGAAGTTAAAGCAATAAATGTAGGATGCATGAAACCCTGGATGAATTATGAACCGCGAACATTGACAGAATTATTGTCCTATCCACAATGAATTAGATGATAGAAGGGAGATGGTTTTATGGCTACATATGTTATTTCGGATATTCATGGACAGTACAACATGTTTATAGAATTACTCGATAAGATTGATCTAAAAGATACGGATACTTTATACATTTTGGGAGACGTGCTTGATAGGGACCCGCATCCTATTAAGACACTAAGAAAGCTTATGGAAATGCCAAATGCAATATGCCTGGTCGGTAACCATGAATTTATGGCGATGAAATGTCTGGAATTTTTGATGAAAGAAATTACAGATAAGTCCATAGAAGAGTTAGACAATGAAATGCTGGATAATCTGGAGACATGGCAATATAACGGAAGTAGATCAACGGTTGATGAGTTCACTCAGATGGATTCCGAGTCTAAAAAGGATGTGATTGATTTTATAAAGGAATTCCTGATATATGAAGAGGTGTCAGTCAATGATAAAAACTATCTTCTAGTTCATGGAGGTTTGGGGAATTATTCTCTAGAAAAGGATATAGACGATTATTCACTTCATGAATTGATATGGTCGAGAGCAGATTATAATATACAGTATTTTTCAGATAAATATGTTATAACAGGACATACGCCGACACAAGCAATTAGAAATAATCCAAATCCAGGATATATTTATCGGCGAAACAATCATATAGCAATTGATTGTGGTGCTACTTATCCGGGTGGAAGACTTGCTGCTATATGTCTGGACACAGGCGAAGAATATTATTCTGAACCTAATAAAATGGGAAGTGATGCTATTGGCTTATGATGAAAAAATTATGTAATATTTTGGGAGGAAAACAGAATGAACAGGGTGGACTGTATTAAATTAATAAGGTCATTTATTGATGAAAAATTAGATGGGAATATTGAAAATTTTTTGAATTATGATTTAGATCAACTCGAAAATGATGAAAAATATGGGGGCTTTGATCCTGATTATAGTGGCTCAGTTGTCAAGACAAAAATCTAAGATTTTTATAATGAACTGATAT
>OLVT01001243.1_pt1 | contig 22781 bp, 18 predicted proteins | sample 1673241 | NCBI WGS metagenome assembly OLVT01 (sample SAMEA3178936, study PRJEB25190) | human gut metagenome | biome: human gut; feature: human-associated habitat; material: faeces | place: Austria | collected 2013 | reverse complement strand
CAACATTGCAAATGAAGCCTCTACAGATCTGGACCCAACACTTCTGGAAAGCGGTTCTGTGAAGAAATCCGGACTCACTGGTACGCAGTATACTGCACTGGTTGATGCCGGCAGTATCAGCCGTGAAGAAGTCATTCACAGCTCTTCTTTGGGTATTTACAGTGGTGGTAGATATGGGTATGGTTTATGCAGCTTCACAGATCCTGAAATCAAGTCCTATCTGTGCAAATATACCATTGATAAAGGGAAGAGCTTAGGGTCTATTTCTGGGCAGCTGGATAGCCTTATCGCCTATCTGGAAAAACATAATCCTTCGCTGTTAGAACGTCTTAAAACTTCAGACAGCGTTGAAGATGCTGCCACTGCATTTCTGCGCGAATACGAAAAATGCAAAGACCTTGATCGTGAAGAAATCGAGCGGGTTTCGGCAGCCAAACAGATTTATGAGGTATTCCAGGAATACCAGTCACCCGTAGAATAAAACTTTCTCAAAAAAATCTCCATGTTACCCAAAATCCGACTGATTTAAGCAATTCTGCTTGGAATCAGTCGGATTTTATTATCTTTTATAACTTCTTTTACGATTTTGTCTTTTACGATTTTGGTTGCTATATCAACATTATTTGGCGTACAATATTAATTACGAGTCTATTTATATATGAGCATCGTTAATGAGGAGGGGTTGGATGTGAAAAAGAAACATATAGTTATTGCAATGATGGCTTTTATCATTCTATTATCAGTAGCTTATTTACAATGGGGCCGTAAGGAACGTGTGGTGAATTCTTTTTCGACCGCCTCTGATACGTCCTATTCTTCCATTGTTTCTTAGTAATGCAGTCCGAATAATGCACAAATTCCGGACAATTCTTCCATCTTTACATTCCTCCAGCTCCGTGTAAATTTTCTCATCAAAATTGCTTTCTTCACCTAAAAAATACTCCTCCGATACGCCTAACAGATACGCGATTCTCGAAACGATATCGAATCTCGGGTTTTTGTATTTGGATGCTTCCAGTCCGAGATCCATTTCTGAATTACACATAAACAAATTCCTCCTTTGTATGTTTTGTTTTCTATATATAGTATGGAAAATAATTTCAAAAATATTTTTCACGTACATAAAATTTATTCTTCTTTTGATTCGCCATTCTAAAAGCATCAGATCAATATTTTATGAAAGGAGTGTAAAAGCAAAGGTCTGAAATACATTATGTCAAGGAGATATCAAATGGCACACGTAGCTATTATGATCCGAATTATACCATCTGAAAATCGAAATATGTATTTTCGGATGATTCAGGACTCGGATACAACATTTAAGGTAGAAATGGGGCGTGTTGGGGCTGCTCCATACATCCGTTATTATCCTATATCAGTATGGGATAAAATGTATCAAAAGAAAATTTCAGAGGGCTATCAGGACAAGACAGAACTCATGGATGTACATTCTTCCTATACATACAAAGAAATCGAGGATGATTCTGTTCGTGAACTCATTTCTTTTTTGCAACAGGAATCATCTATGGCCATCAAATCTAATTATTCTGTATCCGTATCCGAGGTTAGCCCGCAGATGATCACGCAAGCAGAAGATATTTTGAATCAATTTTCAAATGATCCATTAAAGGATAATTCTCTTCTGGAACAATTATTTGCTCTATTGCCTCGGAAAATGAAAAATGTTGCAGACTATTTGCTCCCGGCAGATGCCGATCCGGAGCAGATTCAGAATGTTATAGATCGAGAAACCGATCTGCTGCGCATGATGGAAACCCAGATGCAGGCATTGCCGTCCAATGACAGCAAAGAAAAAACTCTTCTGGAAGAATGGAATCTATCAATCACCCCTGTAAACAATGAAAAAGAACTCTGGCAAATCAAACGACACATGGGACATTCTGCAGATTGCTTTTCAAAAGCATTCCGTGTTAAAAATTCCAATAGAGATAACGCTTTTTGGAATTATTATGACAAACATAATTATCATAAAGAAGACATTCATTACTGGTATCATGGGTCCAGAAATATGAATTGCCTGTCCATTTTACATAATGGACTTATCTTAAATCCCAAAGCGCCCAAAGTCGGTCATATGTTCGGCTATGGAATATATCTTGCTCCAAAAGCGAAAAAAAGTATTGGATATACCTCATTGAATGGGTCTTTTTGGGTACATGGCACCTCAGACAAAGCCTATTTATTTGTTATGAAAACCGTGTACAAGTCACCCTATCATGTCTACACATGGACCTCGGGCATGAAATCGCTAACCAAATCCCGCATTTCACCTCACGATGCTGTTTTTGCTCATGCTGGCACATCTTTAAGGAATGACGAGGTTGTTATTTTTGACGATGCACAGGTAACGCTTCAGTATATTATCGAATTGAAACAACAATAGAGACACAAAATGGTCGGGAATAAATCCCGGCCATTTTGTTTTTTTCACTTTTCCACATTCTAGGGGTATCAGATCAATTCATGAAGAAAGGAGTATATCAATAACCGATCTGAAATTCAATTTGTCCAAGGAGAAAAATATGCATATTACTATTAAGACGTACAACGATACCCGGAATATGGAAGTTCCACAAACAGAATCTGCCTTGTATAAGGCCATTGGGGAGCAGTTATTAAATTTGTCCGTTCCCAATCGTTTACTTGTTTCTACACCTGTAGGAGAAGCGGAGTTTGACGTTAAACAGCGTGGCACATTCGCAAAGGACGGGACCATCTATCCGAGTATGTATGTAACAGAAGAGTACAATACCATCCAGCTCCCACAGGATACCTATCCGGAAGCTTATTTAACCTGTATTAACCCAGTATCCAACAATTACAAATTCTACCATTTTCGGCCATCTGGTTCCGTACTGAATGCAACTTACGGACGTATCGGAGCTGGCAGGGGAGAAGCATTTGGAAAAAAGGACTTGAAAACCCCATATCCCATCCATCTATATTGGATTCGCTACTATGAAAAGCTTTCAAAAGGATACAAGGACGAGTCTTCTATTTATCTTGCTCCAGCTGTGTCGGAAACACCTGCTGCACCCACCATTCCTGATCAGCGTCCGGAAGCTATTGAATTATATCAAAAACTGTATACCTACGCTAAAGGTATGGTCGAACGGCATTTGGTCCACCATGACAAAGTGACCGTTGAACAGGTATCTCAGTCGAAGAAAATTCTTGCGGAATTAAGTACCAAGACTACTTTGAAGGATTTCAATGAGACGCTTCAGAAATTATTAACTATTTCCCCTCGAAAGAGCAGATATGTTAAATCTCTTCTTGCTGTGAAAACGTCTGATTTTCCTGCGATTATAGATCGTGAAAATGACCTTATCACGGCGATGGAAGTTATGCGTCCGTCCGGTTCTATCGGCAGTTTTCAGGAACATAATATTCATGTATTTGAGGCTACAGATTCCCAGCGGCAGGAAGTTATCGAACACTTAACCCCTTCTCTGCAGCGGAAAGTACGAAAGATCTGGCGTGTTATCCCAGATCGGCAGCAAAAAACCTTTAACAGCTATTGTAAAGAGCATCATATTCGCTATGTACGGCAGATGTGGCACGGAAGCCGGAATGCAAACTGGCTCAGTATCACGGAAAATTCCATCAAAATCCTTCCCTCCTATGAGAATGGACGCATGTTTGGTGACGGAGCTTATTTTGCCCTTAATCCGAACAAGAGTTTTTTGTATACAAGCAGTTCTTCTGCAAAATACACAAACGAACATGAAAATGTTGTATATATGGGGCTTTTTGCGGTTGCTTACGGAGAACCACTTTATGTGGAATCGAGCCACCACTTTACTCCAAAAGAACTGGAAGCGAAAAAGAAAAATTGTGTTCATGCCAAAGCTGGACGCTCTTTAAGAGAAGATGAAATCATCTTTTATTCAGAGGCTGCCATGGTAATGAATTATCTCGTTGAATTTGACGCTTAAAGGAGATTTTTATGAAATATTATATTAGTGATTTACATTTGTTTCACCCGGCGATTCTTCAAAAATGCAGTCGCCCATTTGCAACAATCGATGACATGCACCGGACTATTTTCCAAAATTGGAAGAAAAAAGGTATTGGTCCTTGTGATGAAGTATATATTCTTGGTGATGTTGGCATGTATCATGAAAAGGAAATTGGAAAATTTCTTATGGCTCTTCCAGGCAAAAAATACCTCGTTACCGGGAATCATGATTTCAAGAATATCCATAATCGGGACTTCTCCAGCGCTTTTTTATGGTGCCGTCCATATGCAGAAGTGAGAGATAATGAACGTAAAGTTGTTCTGTTCCATTATCCAATCGAGGAATGGAATGAGTTTTATGTGGGTTCTTATCACCTGCATGGCCATATTCACAATACAACTGTAACGCATATTGACAGAAGATATAATGTATCCGTCGATGTTATCAATTATACCCCAGTCACTCTGGATGAACTGATCGCTCAAAATGACGTAAAATAACAGCCTATTCAAGGAAAAACACTGCCCATGCATTTTATGGAGCAGTGTTTTTTTGCGAAAAAATCACCTACGTGAGAATATAAGTATTTTTCTTTTTGCAATACTATCAATAAGAAAATTTTCGAAGAGGAGGTTTTACAAATGAGAATTATTGTTGACGCGGATTCTTGTTCAAAAATCCGTCAGATTGAAGAAATTGCGGAAGAGAAAGGCTTACCAGTAATGTTGTTCTGTGATACAACGCATCAGCTTTATTCTGATTACAGCAAAATCAAAAAGGTGGCTCCCGGAAGAGATGCTTCCGATATGCAGATCTATAATGAATGCAAAATAGGAGATATCGTTATAACACAGGATTACGGACTTGCTTCGTTGGTCCTGGCTAAGGGCGCACTGGTTATGCATCCAAGTGGAGCTATTTATTCAAAAGAAACAATTGACACCCTTCTTATGAGCCGTTATTTGAATCAGATCGATCCCAATATCCGCCATCGTAAGAAAAAAAGACGCTCTGTTCAGAAAAAATATGATTTTCAGAAATCTTTATTGCAGATGATTAACCCCGCCGAAACTAAAAAGACCGCTTTTGCCTAAGAATTTGTATTAGAAAAGGGAGGTGTTTTATGCGCATATCTAAACGAAGACAACAATATTTGGATAAATTCAAGTTTCCTTATCACGGACAGATATTTTCCAGCATTAAAGCTTGTTGCGAATACTATGATGTGGCCTATTCCTGTGTTTTCCCGCTGAAAAAGGAGAAAAATATCACAGCGGAAAAAGCCATTGACCATCTAAGGGCTGCAAAAAAAGGACGTTGCGTGAAATATCACGGTCAAACATATCCATCTATGAAGGTATGCTGTGAATTGTTTAATGTTCCTGTTGACAATGTGAGTTACTATAAGCGCACACATAAATGCTCTTTTGAAGCAGCATTGGATCATTATGTCTTAAATGAAAGCCGTTATTCTTTCAAGTTCAACAATCAAAAATATCCATCTATTAACGCTTGTTGTAAAGAGTATGGATTGAGTCCTGATGTTGTATATGCCTATAAAAACAAAAATCAGCTAACTCCTTCCGCCGCTGTCAGGGCTTGTTTAGCACAAAAGCAGCGTCAAGAGAATCAGATTGACCCACCCAAAATTCTTCCCAAGAAGAAAAAGAAAAAAGTCTCTGCTCCGTCTAAAACTCGCCCGTCAGACTCGCGGGTTGTGGAAATTAACGGAGAGGCATATTCTTCCTTATCCGCTTTTTGCAAGCAGCATCATATAAGTCATAGCAGTGTGGCTGCAAGAGCGCACCGCCTAAAATGCACCATCGAGGAATCAGCAAATCATTTTCTCGCTTTGCAAGAACTTTCACTCTTATACCCGGATGCTATACAATTCCAAAATAGTACATACGATTGCGTAGAAAAGCTCTGTTCTCGTATAGGCGTAGACCCAATCGCGATTTTACATTTTGTTAAATCCAAACAATATACGTTAGAACAGGCAATCCAAGAAGCATTATCAACCACTGGAATGCATCGCGTTCAAGATGCAGATCCTGTCGTCTTTCAAAACACAGTATATCCTACATTATACCGTTGTTATCATGCTTTACAAATTGACGCGAGGTCTGTAAAAACACGCATGGAAAAATATCATATGAGCTGGGAAGAGGCTGTTGAGGATGCAATAAAATGCAAAAAGACATCTGACAAATAACCATCTAAAGGCGTTGACGAAAAAGTTGACGCCTTTTTTGTTTTTATTTCTAATACTATAAGTATCAAAACAAGAAAGAGGTGTCTATTTTGCAACGTACAAAAGGAAATAATTTAGATTCAGACAAAATTCTGCTATCTGTGAAAGAAGCATCCGAGCTTACCGGAATTTCAGAACGTAAACTTCGTGATCTCATGAATGAAAGTAACTTTAAGGTTCAAATTGGCAGGCGTACTATGATCCATCGAAAAAAATTCGAACGATGGATTGACCAGCATACTTGCATTTTTTAAGTTCGCGTGATACGATAATATCCGTATGCGCGTATCATTAGGAGAATGATATGGGAAAAGACTCAAATGGAAAAGAACTTGGTGCCGGCATCTATCAAAGAAAAGACGGTCGATATGAAGCTCGCATCAGAATCAAAGGGCAAAAAAAGCCCTATAGTATCTATGATACTAATCTTCGGAAACTGAAGCAAAAAAAGAAACAGTTTCTCTTATTGATGGCAAACAGAGATTTAAACCTCTCGTTTACGCTAACAGTTTCACAATGGTTTGAAATTTATTTAAAGAATTATGCACGGCCCAAACTAAAAACACAAACTCTTAATAACTATGTTACAGGCTTTGAACGTGTGGAAGATTACATTGGTTATATGAAAATAATTGATGTAAAAATTGTAAATATTATTTCGGTTATGCAAGAACTCGAAAAAGAGGGATATGCAACGACTACAATTCAACAGTCTTTGGCCGTTTTAAAGCAAGTTTTTCGCACTGCTTTTGAAAATCGTATCATACCGTTTGATCCATGTTCCGGATATCAATATGCTGGACCGCCTAAGTCTGTAAACGAAAAGCCTCCAGATGACTTATTTGAACGGACGTTTGAGCAGGTACTAACTCCTGATGTGTTGGAACAATTTTTCAAGAGTATTCAATCACGCCGCTATTATGAATTATTTATCGTTCTATTACATGGCGGCTTAAGAATCGGAGAACTTCTTTCCCTACAGTGGAAAGATATAAATTTTAGGAAAAAGCAATTGAAAGTCTACAAAACTGTGAAAAAGGTTCGAGACATTTTTGACGAGGAGGGAAATCGACTTTATGATTCGGCGTTGTATCATCAAGTAACAACGCCGAAAAGTGAGAAAAGTTATCGTATCGTTCCTCTTTCTGATATTGCAGTTAAGGCTTTAAAACAATGGAAAGCCCAGCAAGATGCAGACAAGAAGCAGTACGGACGCGATTGGGGACGTTCGAATCCCTTGCTTGAACAATATCCGGATCTTGTTTGTACTACTGGACCGGGCAATCCACTTAATCGCAGTTGGCTTGATCGAATATGCAATGACTTTCAAACGGCAATAAATGAACCGGAAATATTGCTTGCCCAAAAAGAAGGACGTTCTCCAAACCTGGTCAAAGTAACACCACATATGTTCCGTCATACATATGTAACCACCCTGATAAAGGCCAAAGTTCCGGAATCTGTTGTCCGTGAGTATGTTGGTCACAGTTCAGATAAAATGGTCGAATATTACACTCATCTTGATAATAGCTATATCGAACCAGAGCTTCGAAAGGGTATGAAGAGTTTTTATACGAATTTTGATCTAAAGGATAAAAAGGTGAAAAAATGAATTTTTCTAATAACAAAACACCTCAAAACCAAAGTCAGACAGAAAAGGTGGTCAAAAGCTGGTCAAATCCAGAAATCATAAGCAAAAAATCCCCTACTTGCAAGGATGTTTTAAAAACTGCGAATTTATCGCCTATGATGGTACATTATTGCCAGACGAAGACGGGCTTGACTGACCCGGCTAATACCATTTTGTTTTACCGCTTAGGTGATTTCTACGAAATGTTCTTCGAGGATGCCACCCTGGTATCCAAAGAACTTGAGCTTACGCTGACCGGAAAGGACTGCGGCATGGAGGATCGCGCTCCGATGTGCGGTATCCCGTATCACGCTGCAGAAGGGTATATCAACCGTCTTGTAGAGAACGGCCATAAGGTTGCGATCTGCGAGCAGATGGAGGACCCGAAACAGGCAAAGGGCATGGTAAAGCGCGAAGTCATCCGCGTTGTCACACCGGGTACGACGCTGATCCCGCAGGGACTTGATGAGACGAAGAACAACTACATCATGTCGATCGTCTGCATGGAGGGATGCTTCGGTATCTCTACAGCAGATATCTCGACCGGCCAGTGCCTCGTCACGGAAATGGACAAGCCGCGCCGCCTTGTGGATGAGATCACGAAGTTTATGCCGGCGGAAATCATCTGCAATCAGTCGTTCCTGCTCTGCGGGATCGATGTGGAGGATCTTCGAACCCGCCTTCATATCTGCGTGAATGCATTGGAAGACTGGTATTTCGACGATGATATCTGCCGCCGTACGCTGCAGGAACAGTTCCATGCTGCTACGATGGAAGGCCTTGGCATCGCCGATTACAACTGCGGAACAATTGCAGCTGGTGCGCTGTTCCAGTATCTGCACGAGACACAGAAATCGAATCTGTCTCACATGAATTCGATTACACCGTATGTGACAGACAAATATATGCTGATCGACAGCTCCAGCCGCCGGAATCTGGAATTGGTGGAAACGCTGCGGGAGAAGCAGAAACGCGGCTCCCTCCTCTGGGTTCTCGACAAAACCCGCACGGCGATGGGCGCGCGTCTTTTGCGAAGCTACGTGGAGCAGCCATTGATCGACGAGGATGAAATCAATGCAAGACTCGATGCTGTAGAGGCTCTAACGAGGCAGGCGATGATCCGCGAGGAAATCCGTGAATACCTCCGTCCGGTTTATGACCTCGAGCGTCTCGTCGGAAGAATCAGCTACCAGTCCGCGAATCCGCGTGACCTGATCGCCTTTAAATCGTCGCTGCAGATGCTGCCTTACATCAAGCAGCTCTTAAACTCGTTTGACGGTGACGCTTTGGCGCAGATTCAGGAGGATCTCGATCCGCTGGAAGACCTCTATCAGCTTGTCGATGCGGCAATCGTCGATGATCCGCCGTATCTGATGCGCGACGGCGGTATGATCAAGGACGGCTATAACGAGACGGTCGATAATTACCGTCACGCCAAGACCGAGGGAAAACAGTGGCTGAGTGAGCTGGAGGCAAGCGAGCGCGAGAAAACCGGCATCAAAAATATGAAGGTCAAATACAACAAGGTATTCGGCTATTATCTGGAGGTCACGAACTCGTTTAAAGATCTTGTCCCGGATTACTATACGAGAAAACAGACGTTGACGAATGCGGAGCGCTACATTACCCCGCGTCTGAAGGAACTAGAGGATACGATTCTCGGTGCGGAGGATAAACTGTATGCGCTGGAATACGATCTTTTCTGTACGGTGCGCGATACGGTTGCCGGTGAGGCGGAGCGGATTCAGCGCACGGCGCAGGCTCTGGCACGGCTCGATGTGTATGCATCGCTTTCCTACGTTGCCGAGCACAACCACTATGTGCGTCCGAAGCTGAACAGCCGCGGAAAGATTGATATCAAGGACGGCCGTCACCCAGTGGTCGAGAAGATGATTCCAAACGATATGTTTATCGCAAACGATACCCTGCTTGACAACGGTGACCACCGCGTTTCCGTCATCACCGGACCGAACATGGCCGGTAAATCGACGTATATGCGCCAGACGGCCCTCATTGTGCTGATGGCACAGATCGGTTCGTTTGTTCCGGCTTCGAAGGCAAACATCGGTATTGTGGACCGGATCTTTACCCGTGTCGGCGCATCCGATGACCTGGCAAGCGGCCAGAGTACGTTTATGGTTGAGATGACGGAGGTGGCAAATATTCTTCGGAATGCAACCTCGAACAGTCTGCTGATTCTCGATGAGATCGGAAGAGGAACGAGTACGTTCGACGGTCTTTCGATCGCCTGGGCGGTGATTGAGCATGTGGCGAATCCGAAGCTGCTCGGCGCAAAGACACTGTTCGCTACGCATTACCATGAGCTGACTGAGCTTGAAGGAAAGCTTCCGGGCGTGCACAACTACTGTATTGCCGTTAAGGAAAAGGGCGACGATATCGTATTCCTGCGTAAAATTGTACAGGGCGGCGCAGATAAGAGCTACGGTATCCAGGTAGCGCGTCTTGCGGGAGTGCCGGAGTCAGTGCTCTCCCGGGCGCAGGAGCTGGTGGAGCAGCTGAGCGATGCCGATATCACTGCTGCGGTTAAGGATCTGACCATGCAGAAAAAACCGAAGGCAAAGCCGGTTCACTACGACGAGGTCGATATGGCACAGATGTCGCTGTTCGATACGATGCAGGACGATGATATCATCAAAGAGCTCTCGGAGCTTGATATCTCGAATATGACACCGATGGATGCTTTAAATACCCTGTACCGTTTCCAGGGAAAGGTGAAAAACCGCTGGAAATAGGGGAATACTGGATCAGAATATAAGTTAGAATCAATCCGAAACAGAAAGGAACAACATGGCTACCATAGCAGTACTGGATCAGAATACGATCGATAAAATTGCGGCCGGTGAGGTCGTGGAACGGCCGGCTTCCGTGGTAAAGGAGCTGGTGGAAAATGCAATGGACGCCGGTGCGACGGCGATCACCGTGGAAATCCGCGACGGCGGTATCTCGCTGGTGCGGATCACGGACAATGGAAGCGGCATTCCGGCCGAACAGGTGCCGCTCGCTTTTCTGCGCCACGCGACGAGCAAGATCCGTTCCGTGGAAGAACTCGTGCAGATTGCATCTCTTGGCTTCCGCGGCGAGGCGCTCTCGAGTATCTCGGCGGTTGCGCAGATCGAGATGATTACGAAAACGCCGGATGCGCTGACGGGAACGCGGTATGTGATTGAGGGCGGCGCGGAGAAGGCCAATGAGGAGGTCGGTGCCCCGACCGGAACAACCTTTCTGGTCCGGAATCTTTTTTACAACACGCCGGCTCGTCAGAAATTCTTAAAAACGCCGGTTACAGAGGCGAATGCGGTGACTTCCGTTGTGGAGCAGCTTGCGCTGTCGCACCCGGGGATTTCGTTCAAATATATGGTGAATTCACAGGTGAAGCTCCATACGAGCGGCAACCGGAATTTAAAAGAACTGGTCTATAATATTTACGGCCGCGACATCGCGCGGGAGCTGATCGAGATTCACTCGGAAAGCCCGCTGATGACGATCGACGGCTTTATCGGAAAACCGGTGATCTCGAGGGGAAACCGGAATTTTGAAAATTATTACGTGAATGGACGGTATGTGCGGAGCAAGCTGCTCGCCCGTGCGATTGAGGACGGATATCAAACATCGATGATGCAGCATAAATATCCGTTTACGCTGTTCTATGTCCAGATGGATGGAGAGGCGGTGGATGTCAATGTGCATCCGACGAAGATGGAACTTCGTTTTTCTCATCAGGAGGAGATTTACCGCCAGATGCGCGATATGATCTCAGGTGCGCTGAATCACAGGGAGCAGATTGTGAAGGTTTCGCTTTCTTCCGACAGGGAACGGAAAGCAGAGGAAAAAGCGGCACGGAAAGAACAGATTGTTGTTCCGGAACCGTTCGAGCAGAAACGGCAGGTAAAAGAAGGCTTTGCACGGCAGTCCCTTCCGGTGGAGCCGGTTTCCAGCCAGAGCAGAAGAATGCCAATTTTCCCGGAGGTGGAACGAAATGGATACCGCGCAGCGAAAACGTATGTGCCGGTTCAGCAGATGACGGGAATGACGCGGGAAGAGGAAGAACTGTTTGAGCCGGGGGCAGGAAACGTGTCAAAGACGGCAGACCTCTCAAACGCGGACGCAATACAGCATCAGCAGGAGCCAGATGCAGCTCCAACGGTATCTTCCATGCCGGAAGAATCCTCATCTGCATCTGCTTCGCCTGAGCCAGAAGACCAGATGCAGCTCTTTGATGAGCAGTTTCTTACCCCGGAGGCAGAGAAATCGCACCGCATCATCGGCCAGGTTTTCGATACGTACTGGCTGATTCAGTACGGCGAGAATCTCTACATCATCGATCAGCATGCCGCGCACGAAAAGGTACTGTTCGAGCGGATGATGAAAAATTACCGGGAAAAGAACGTCACCTCCCAGATGGTGAGTCCTCCGCTGATCGTCTCCTTAACGCCTCAGGAAGCAGATCTTGTGACCCGTTACATGGACGTTTTCCAGTCCTTCGGCTACGAAATTTCCCCGTTCGGCGGAAAAGACTATGCGATCAACGCCGTGCCGCACAACCTGTACGGTATTGCGACGGAGGAGCTGTTTATCGAGATTCTCGACAATCTTGAGGAGGTCCGCGAAAAGCCGCTGGAGATTTTAAAAGACCGTCTGGCGACGATGTCGTGCAAGGCCGCCGTAAAGGGCAACAATCATCTTTCCTATGCAGAGGCGGAGCAGCTCATTGCCGAGCTTTTGACGCTCGAAGATCCGTATCACTGCCCGCACGGCCGGCCGACGATCATTTCCCTTTCGAAACGGGAACTGGAAAAGAAATTTAAGAGAATTGTGTAGGTGATTTTTTTGAAAAAACCTTTGATTATCCTGACCGGTCCGACCGCTGTCGGCAAGACGAAGCTGTCGATTTCGCTTGCCAAAGCGGTGAATGGGGCCATTATCTCCGCGGATTCCATGCAGGTCTACCGCCATATGGATATCGGATCTGCCAAAATCCGCCCGGAGGAGATGTGCGGCGTTCCGCATTATCTGATCGATGTGCTCGATCCTTCCGAAGAGTTTCACGTCGTGAAGTTTGTGGAACTGGCGCATGAAGCGATGGAAAAAATATACGCCGCCGGACAGATTCCGATCGTGACGGGCGGCACCGGCTTTTATATCCAGGCGCTTTTAAAAGAAGTTGATTTTACGGAATCGCACGGTGAACTGCCGATCCGGAAACAGCTGGAAGAAAAAGCAGCAACGGAGGAAGGCGCGGCAGAACTGTACCGGGAACTTTCCGAGGTTGATCCTGCTTCCGCGGAGACGATTCATCCGAATAATGTAAAACGTGTAATCCGGGCGCTGGAATATTATCACGAGACAGGACAGAAGATTTCGGAGCACAACGAGGAGCAGAAGCAGAAGGAATCTCCGTACTGTTCTGCTTATTTTGTGCTGAACGACGAACGTTCGATTCTGTATGACCGCATTGACAGGCGCGTCGATCAGATGATCCGTGACGGACTGGTTGATGAAGTTTTCCGTTTGAAAGAAATGGGATACACAAGAGATCTTGTCTCCATGCAGGGACTGGGCTACAAAGAACTGTTCCCGTATCTTGCGGGCGAATGCACGCTGGAGGAGGCCGTCTATATCATCAAGCGGGACACCCGTCATTTTGCCAAACGGCAGCTGACCTGGTTCCGCCGGGAAAAGGATGTGATTTGGCTGAACAAGCCGGATTTTGACTACGACGAAGAAAAAATATTATCATATATGCTGGATCGCTGGAACGAAATCGTTTCGGCCGATGCAAAGGAAGAAGGAGAACAATCATGTTGACAGAAAAAGCTGCTATGTACAGCACACTTGGCATTTCCAAAGAGGTTTTCGCATTTGGAACGAAAATTGAGGAAGAATTAAAAGAGCGTTTTGCAAAAATTGATGAAATCGCAGAATACAACCAGTTAAAGGTCATCCACGCCATGCAGGCAAGCAAGGTCAGCGAGGCATGCTTATATGGAACCACAGGATACGGATACAATGACCTGGGACGTGATACGCTGGAGCAGGTCTATGCAACGTGCTTCGGCACTGAGGATGCACTGGTACGCCCGCAGATCGCCTGCGGAACCCATGCGCTTGCAACGGCGCTTTCCGGAAATCTCCGCCCGGGCGACGAACTGCTTTCTCCTGTTGGAAAACCGTACGACACCCTTGAGGAAGTGATCGGTATCCGCCCGTCCGTCGGATCTCTTGCGGAATATGGCGTAACTTACCGCCAGGTAGATTTAAAAGAGGACGGCTCTTTCGATTACGAAGGAATCAAAAATGCCATCAACAAAAAGACAAAGATGGTGACGATTCAGAGATCGAAAGGATATCAGACCAGACCGACGCTTTCTGTTACCCGCATCGGTGAACTGATTGCATTTATTAAAAATATCAAACCAGATGTCATCTGTATGGTCGATAACTGCTACGGCGAGTTCGTGGAGACGATTGAACCGACCAATGTCGGTGCAGATCTGATGGTCGGATCCCTGATCAAAAACCCGGGCGGCGGACTGGCTCCGGCCGGCGGTTACATTGTTGGAAAGAAAAAGTACGTGGAAAATGCAGCATACCGTCTGCTCTCCCCGGGACTTGGAAAAGAGGTTGGCGCAACACTCGGTGTGAACGGTTCCTTCTACCAGGGATTCTTCCTGGCACCGACCGTTACCGCAGCGGCATTAAAAGGTGCTGTCTTTGCTGCAAATGTTTATGAGAAACTGGGATTTGCCGTTGTTCCAAACGGAACCGAGAGCCGTCACGACATCATTCAGGCGGTAACCTTTGGAAAACCGGAAGGCGTCATCGCATTCTGCCAGGGTATCCAGGCAGCTGCCCCGGTCGACAGCTTCGTTTCCCCGGAACCTTGGGATATGCCAGGCTACGACAGCCCAGTTATCATGGCAGCTGGCGCTTTCGTGCAGGGCTCTTCCATTGAACTTTCTGCCGACGGCCCGATCAAACCGCCGTACGCTGTCTATTTCCAGGGTGGGCTTACGTGGCAGCACGCAAAATTCGGTATTCTGATGAGTCTTCAGAAACTCGTCGATGCCGGTATGGTGACATTATAATGGCAAAAAATGTGGTAATTATCGGCGGCGGCGCGAGCGGACTGATGGCGGCAATTTGGGCCTCACGTCTCGGTGCCGCGGTCACCGTTCTGGAAAAGAACGATAAACCGGGCAGAAAGCTTCTTGCGACCGGAAACGGACGGTGTAATTTTACCAATCGTTATCAGGATGCATCGTGCTACCGCACGGGAAATCAGGAGCGTGCATCACGGGTTCTCGAACAGTTTACCGAACAGGACACCGAACAGTTTTTTGAACAGCTCGGCATCCGCATCCGGAGCCGTGAAGGCTGGCTTTATCCGGCCAGCGAGCAGGCACAGTCCGTTCTTGATCTGCTGGTTTTGGAAGCCAGATTCCGAAAGGTAAAAATCAAGACACGGGAAACGGCTGTTGCAGTGGAAAAAGTCGAAAATGGTTATCTGGTGCGCACCGAAGGATGGCAGTACCCGGCTGACAGCGTCATCATCTGCTGCGGAAGCTGTGCTTCCCAGATCGCCGGTTCCGACGGAGATACACTTCGATTTGCCGATCAGCTTCAGCTCGCTTCGATTCCGTTTTCCCCGGCCCTCTGCCCGCTCCGCTGCAAAGGAAACCAGTTTTCCTCCTGGGCGGGTGTTCGGGTGCGCGCGAAGATTACGCTTCTGGTTGAAAATCAGGAGATTCTGACGGAACAGGGAGAGCTGCAGCTTACCGACTACGGTGTCTCCGGCATCCCGGTATTCCAGATTTCCCGGTTCGCTGTGCGCGCCTGCATGCAGAAAAAACGCGCTGAACTTCTCGTAGACTTCTTTCCGGAACTGACGGAATCGGAGCTTACTGCAGAACTTGTCAGACGGCGGGAAATCTGCCCGTATAAAGCGCCAAAAGAGCTTCTGATCGGCCTTCTTCCGGAAAAACTCATTCCGGTTCTGATCGGAAAGAAAAAGACTCCGGAAGAAATGGCAGGCGCCATCAAATCATATCGTTTACAGATCACCGGCCAGACCGACTTTGGAAAAGCCCAGGTGTGTGCGGGCGGCATCACGCTCGACCAGCTTACGGATTCTCTGGAATCGGTACAGCACCCTGGTATTTTCTTTGCGGGAGAAGCCCTGGACGTCGACGGCGTCTGCGGCGGCTACAATCTCCAGTGGGCCTGGTCCAGCGGAAGTGCAGCCGGAAGAGCTGCAGCAGGAGAACATGCATGATTCGGATACAGCAATTAAAGCTTCCGGTCACCCACACACAGGAGGAACTGGAACAGAAAATAAGAAAAACACTGAAAATCGGAAAACACGATCTGCAGGAAATTGAGCTCTTACGCCGCTCAATTGATGCTAGAAAGAAATCCGAATTAAAATACGTTTATCAGCTTGATGTAAAAGTAAAAGATGAGAACGCCGTACTGCGGAAGGCGAAAAATAACCAGATCGTAAAAGCGGAGAAAAAGCCATATGTGTTCCCAAAATCCGGAGAACAGACTCTTGTTCACCGGCCGGTTATTATCGGAAGCGGTCCGGCAGGGCTTTTTTGTGCCTATGTTCTCGCAAAGCATGGCTACCGTCCGCTCGTTCTGGAGCGCGGCGAATCTGCAGAACAGAGAAAGAAAAGTGTCGATGCGTTCTGGAAAACCGGCGTTCTGAACCCGGAATCGAACGTACAGTTCGGAGAGGGCGGCGCCGGTACGTTTTCGGATGGAAAATTAAACACTTCGGTGAAGGATCCATCCGGCAGAAACCGTGAGGTACTCCGGATCTTCACGGAATGCGGGGCACCGGAAGAAATTCTGTACGATCAGAAACCGCACCTTGGCACCGATCAGCTCATCGGAATTGTGACAACGATGCGGAAAAAGATCGAGGCATGGGGCGGAGAAGTCCGTTTTGGAGCAAAAGTGACGGACTTTGGGATTGAAAACGGCAGACTCACTTCTGTAACCGTCAATGAAACCGAGAAGATTGCCGCGGAGACGGCAGTCCTTGCGATCGGCCACTCTGCACGCGATACCTTCTTTAAACTCTGCGAAAATAAGATCTCCATGGAAGCAAAATCCTTCGCTGTCGGCGTCCGCATTGAGCATCCGCAGAAGATGATCACGGAGGATCAGTACGGACCGGAGGCACCGGATTTTCTTGGGGCAGCACCGTATAAGCTCACCAATCAGTGTGAAAACGGAAGAGGTGTGTACTCATTCTGCATGTGTCCCGGCGGCTATGTTGTCAACGCATCCTCGGAAGCGGAACGCACCTGCGTCAACGGTATGAGTTATTCTGACCGGGAAGGTAAAAATGCGAACAGCGCTATGATTGTCACCGTAACACCGGAAGACTACCGCCCGTACCATGTAGAGGGAACGCCGGACGTACTCGATGGTGTGGCATTCCAGAGAGCGCTTGAACACGCTGCGTGGGAAGCCGGAAAAGGCAAAGTTCCGGTGCAGCTTTTTGGTGATTTCTGTGAAAACAGAGTTTCTACAGCACTTGGAGAGGTAACCCCTTCCATCTGCGGAGAATGGACTTTCGCCAATCTGCGGGAAGTTCTTCCGACGTTTATCGGAGACTCCCTTGTGGAAGGCATTCGTGCATCTGAGCGGAAAATCCACGGCTTTTCCCGTCCGGACGCCGTTCTTTCCGGCGTGGAAGCGCGTACCTCGTCACCGGTCCGCATTGTAAGAAATGAAACGCTCGAAAGTTCGTCGCTTACCGGTCTTTACCCGTGCGGAGAGGGCGCAGGCTATGCGGGAGGCATCACTTCCGCAGCCATGGACGGATTAAAAACGGCAGAGGAAATTGCAAAAAAATATATGAATTTTTCATAATTCCTATACATCTGCGGAAAGTTGTGCTAGAATGATGGGTGATTCAAACCAATGTATTCCATGAAAATTCCCGGAAGAGTGGTGGGAGGAATACATGAGAAAAAATGGATTACGAAACCTGCCGACGAGGGAACAGCCATATGAAAAATGCCTGGAAAACGGCCCGGAAAGCCTTTCCGACGCGGAGCTTCTGGCTGTCATTTTACGATGCGGGGCAAGGGGAAAAACATCCCTGGAGCTCGCAAGAGAAATTCTTTCCCTTCCCGGAAAAGAGGAGGGCCTGTTAGGACTCTATCACTGTACAAGACAGGAACTTCTGCAGATCCGCGGAGTCGGGGAAGTAAAAGCGATCCAGCTCCAGTGCATCGGTGAGCTTTCCAAACGAATGGCCGCGGCCGGAGCAAGAAAAGGTCTCTGCTTTCATGATCCGGCTTCCATTGCGGATTATTACATGGAACGTCTCCGCCACGAGGATCAGGAGGTTCTTCTCTGCATGATGCTGGACACAAAAAATCAGCTTCTCGGAGAAAAGGAAATCACAAGAGGGACGGTCAATGCGACGATGATTTCGCCGCGGGAGCTTTTTCTTGCGGCACTGCAGTTCCGTGCGGTTCATATTCTGCTGGTTCACAACCATCCAAGCGGAATCCCGGAACCAAGCAGTGACGACATTACCGTGACACGGCAGATCCGGCGGGCGGGTGAAATGCTCGGCATTACCCTGCTGGATCACATTATTATCGGGGATCACTGTTATACCAGTATGCTGGAACAGGGAATCTGATCCCGAAAATCCGAGGCAGAAATGCCCAAAGGAAGGGAACAAGTTAAAGGAGCACGATGCAGATTCGAAATGTATACGGCATAGACCTTGGCACCAGTACCGTCAAAATCTATGACCTGAAGAAAGACACAATCACAAAAGAAAAAAATATGATTGCCATACGCAACCGCGAACAGGTGATTGCCGTTGGAAATTACGCATATGAAATGCACGAGAGAACGCCTTCCAATATCGAGGTAATTACCCCCATGAGCAACGGACGCATTGCGAATGTATTGATGGTAGAAGCCGTTTTGCACACGCTTCTCCACCGCTGTACGCGCCACATGGGATACCGCCCGGAGCTGTATTTTTCAGTTCCCTGCGATATGACAGAGATTGAACGGCGTTCTTATTATACGATTGCACATAAGGGAGCCTTAAAAAACTGCCGCATGTATCTTGTGGATAAACCAATCGCGGATGCGCTGGCACTTGGCATTCCGATCAACCGCACGAAAGGTTCCATGATTGTCAACATCGGAGCGCAGAGCACAGAGATTTCTGTTATCGCCAACGCGAGGGTTATTTTTTCCAGAATCATCCAGGTAGGCGGAAAACAGTTCAACGAATCGATATGCAATCTGAACCGCCGCAAAAACAATTTCCAGATTGGCTCCAAAACGGCCAAACGTGTCAAGATTGCGCTGGCGGATCTTGGAACAGACAAAAAAGAGGCGCGGAAGGTGCGCGGCGTAGATGGTGCATCCGGTCTTCCAATGGAAGGGATCATTACTTCTTCCCTCGTAAACGAAGCACTCCTTTCCGGTGTTAATGAGATCGGCGAGGAAATCAAGCATGCGCTGGAGCGTACACCGCCGCAGATCCACGATCATATCCAGAAAGAGGGTATTTACATCACCGGCGGAAGCACAAGGATTCCGAACATTGACCGCTATCTTTCGAGACAGCTCGGCTGTCCGGTGCAGCTTTCCCAGTATTATGACCTCTGTACCATCTGTGGGCTTAAGGAACTGATCACGCACGATGCGCTGCATCGCTGGGCTTACACGGTAAATAAAAAGAAGTAAATCTATCAAAAAGGACCCGCTATGAATAAGAAGAAAAAATTTCAGCTAAAAAGCAAACATTTACTTTTCATCATGACGTTCCTGTGTCTCTCCGGCATTTTAGGCAGTGCAGCAGACAAAATGCCGGTCACGCCGATCCGGGAAGCCGCAGGCTTTGTGATCATCCCGTTTCAGAACGGAATTAACCAGATCGGTGCGTATTTGACAGACTGTCTGACCGGTTTCCAGAACGTCAAAAAACTGTCTGCCGAGAAAGAGGAGCTTGAACAGAAGGTCACAGATCTGACTGAGGAAAACAATCAGCTTGTACAGGATCAGCAGGAGCTGCAGCGTCTTCAGGAGCTGTATCAGCTGGACCAGTCCTACTCGGAATATGAAAAAGTAGCAGCACAGGTCATCTCAAAGGATCCGGGCAACTGGTATGATACCTTTGTCATCAACAAAGGATCAAATGACGGGATTCAGAAAGATATGAACGTTATTGCAGACGGCGGCCTTGTTGGACTTGTCGAGGAGGTAAGTTCCAATTCCGCTACTGTCCGCTCTATCATTGATGACTCCAGTTCCGTGAGCGCCATGACAGCATCTACCTCGGATACGTGTATTGTATCGGGTGATCTGCGCCTGATCAGCGACGGAAAGCTTGCCTTTTCCCAGCTGAATACAACCGACACGGTAGCTGAGGGCGAAAAGATTGTGACATCGAACATCAGTGATAAATACCTCCGCGGTATTCTGATCGGCTATGTCAGTGAAATCACCGAGGACTCCAATCACCTGACGAAAAAGGGATACATCATTCCTGTTGTGGATTTTCAACATATTCAGGAAGTTCTCGTGATCAAAGAATTAAAACAGCAGGGAGGAGAGTAAATGCGCAGAAAAATCACGCTTGCCTTTCTGATTCTGGCAGCTTTCCTGTTACAGACAACTGTATTTCAGTATTTTCAGATCGCGTCCGTAACGCCGAACCTTCTTCTGATTCTGACGTCCGCCTTTGGGCTGATGCGCGGAAAAAAAGAGGGACTGATGGTCGGATTTTTCAGCGGTCTGATGATTGATCTGTTCTACGGCAGCCTGTTTGGATTTTACGCACTGCTCTACATGTATATCGGTTATCTGAACGGCTTTTTCTGCAAAGTCTTCTATGACGATGATATTAAGGTACACATTGTACTGGTTGCTGCCAGCGATCTTGCCTACAGTCTGCTGATGTATGTGCTGCAGTTCCTGCTGCGCGTGCGCCTGCACTTTTTCGATTATCTGGCGCATATTATTCTGCCGGAAATGGTATACACGGTAGTGCTCTCCATTCTGCTTTACCGGCTTTTATTTATCATCAACCGTAAACTGACCGAAAATGAAATGGAAGGACAACAGTCGCCATGGCTAAGAAGATAAGAAAATTTTTCCGCAGACTCGGTGAAAACCGCACCCTATTGCTTGGTGTGGTTTTCCTTGCTATGTTTGCCGTCCTGATCGGAAGACTTTTTATCCTGCAGGTGGTGCATGGAGAAGAGTATGCGGATAATTTTGAACTGCAAATCACAAAAACCAGAACCCTTGAGAGCACAAGAGGAAATATTTATGACCGGAACGGAAAACTGATCGCTGGAAATAAGGTTTCCTACTCCGTAACCATCGAGGATAACGGAACGTACAACACGACAAAAGAACGTATTCTCTCTCTGAACGCAGAACTCTATCGTCTCTGTAAGCTGATTCGTGCAAACGGAGACTCGATTGACACCAGCACCTTCCCGATTGAAGTGGATGAGAACGGTGCGTTTGTTTTTACAGGTGAAGAGGGAACGACCCGCGACCGTTTCCGTGCAGACATTTATGGACAGAAGAAAATCGACGATATGACGGCAGAACAGAAGAGTTCCAGTGCCGAAACGCTGATGACATTTCTTGCCGGACCGGACGGCTTTGGCCTGGATGCCTATTCTGACGATGAAAAATACGCATATTCTGCCAAAGATTTTGAAGAGTATGGTCTTCCATACCAGACAGACGAATCCGGAAATGCGGTCCTTTCTCTTTCCAATCAGGAGCGTCTGGAAATTCTGGTGATCCGCTATAAGATGAAACAGACGAATTATCAGAAGTATGTCCGCGTGACAGTTGCTTCCGGCGTCAGCAGCAATACAACTGCATCGATTGCAGAGAATGAAGATGTTCTGCAGGGTGTCAGCATTTCGGAAGATTCCGAGCGTGTATATTATGACGGAAAGTATTTTTCCTCTCTGATCGGTTATACGGGCCAGGCGTCCTCAGACGAGCTGACAGAACTGAATGAAGAGCTGAAAAGCCAGGGAAAAGAAGAAACGTATTCCACGGAATCCATCGTCGGAAAATCTGGTCTGGAACAGTATATGGAGACAATCCTTCAGGGAACCGACGGATCAGAAGAGATTATCGTTAATAACGTCGGAAAAGAGCTGGAAACGGTAGAGGGATCCCTGGTTGAGCCAAAACAGGGAAATAACGTCTATCTTTCGATTGATTATGACCTGCAGATTGCGGTATATAAAATTCTGGAACAGAGAATTGCCGGCATTCTGAAACAGTATCTGAGTGATGTAAAATCCGTTGATACCTCAACACTTGCCAATACGGATGCCGTTCCGATTCCAATTTACGATGTATACAATGCACTGATCGAAAACAGCACGATTGATATTTCCCATTTCTCAGCGGCGGATGCCACGGAGCGTGAGCAGCGGATCTATGCACTGTTCCAGCAGAAGCTCCAGCAGGTGCTTGCCGAGATTACGCAGGAACTGACCGTTGAAACAGCAACCGTTTACAACGACCTCAGCGATGAAATGCAGGAATATGAGACCTTCATCGTGGATAAGCTGCTTTCCAGTACGATGGGTATTCTTTCTTCAACAGCAATTGATGAGAAAGACGCCACCTATCAGGCATGGAATGACGGAACGATTTCTCTTCGTGATTACCTGACGTATGCGGCAAGCCAGAACTGGATTGATGTCTCAGCACTGACGCAGGATGATGCCTACCTGGATTCTCAGGAGGTTTATCAAAAGCTGACGGAGGTTATTCTGGACCGTCTGGCAAACAATACAACATTTGCAAATGCTTTCTTTGAATAACTGTGAATCATACCTTTGGTTGCTTTTTGAAATGC
>OLVT01001242.1_pt1 | contig 22781 bp, 17 predicted proteins | sample 1673241 | NCBI WGS metagenome assembly OLVT01 (sample SAMEA3178936, study PRJEB25190) | human gut metagenome | biome: human gut; feature: human-associated habitat; material: faeces | place: Austria | collected 2013 | reverse complement strand
AACTTCTTACAGGACGTGCTCAGATCTTCGCTGATGTTCGTACATACTGGAGCCCGGAGGCAGTTAAGAAAGCTACAGGATATGACCTTGAGGGTGTTGCCAAAGAAGCTGGCGGATTCCTTCATCTGATCAACTCCGGTGCTGCTTGCCTGGATGCTAACGGACAGGCTAAAGAGGCTGACGGAACACCAGTTATGAAACAGTGGTGGGATGTTACAGAGGCAGACCAGAAAGCGATCATGGACAACACAGAGTGGTGTATGGCCGACAACGGATACTTCCGTGGAGGCGGATACTCCAGCCGTTATGAAACACGTGCTCAGATGCCTGCAACTATGATCCGTCTGAACCTTGTAAAAGGACTTGGACCGGTTCTTCAGATCGCAGAGGGATGGACAGTAGCCCTTCCGGAAGAGGTATCTGACAAGCTTTGGAAACGTACAGATTACACATGGCCATGTACATGGTTCGCTCCAAGATGCGATGGCAAAGAGGGACCGTTCAAAACAGCTTACGATGTAATGAACAACTGGGGTGCTAACCACGGTGCGATCTCCTACGGACACATCGGTGCAGACCTGATCACAATGTGCTCTATGCTGAGAATCCCGGTATCCATGCACAACGTTCCTGAGAAGGATATCTATCGTCCGGCAGCTTGGAACGCATTCGGTATGGAAAAAGAGGGTGCAGACTTCCGCGCTTGCAAGAACTATGGACCACTTTACAAATAAATCATATTGTTAAGATAACGGAATATCAAATCCTCCGGCATGCATGTGCCGGAGGATTTTTTTGTGCCGTGGTATATGGATAGTTGGGAAATATACTGTTCGGATCTACGGAAAAAAGTTATAATAGAAAAAGATATATATGAATACGGGAGGTTACGTAGATGAAATATATACAGCTGAACAATACAGATCTGAACATCAGTCCTATCTGCCTCGGAACAGCAGGATTTGGAGATAAATCAGATCTGGAAAAAAGCTTTGAGATTCTGAACGCATTTGTACGCGCAGGTGGAAATTTTATTGATACGGCAAATGTCTATTGCAAATGGCTAAAAGGACATGGAAACTGCAGTGAGCAGATCATAGGAAAATGGCTGAAAGAGAGTGGCATGCAAGGAAAAGTTATTGTGGCAACGAAGGGCGCGCACTATTCCTTTGAGGATCCGGGCCGCAGCAGAGTGAACAAAGAAGATATCCGAATGGACCTGGATGAGAGTTGCCGCACACTGGGAAAAGATGAGATGGATTTTTACTGGCTTCACAGAGATGATCCGGAGAAACCGGCGGAGGAAATCGTGGATATTCTGGAAGAATTGAAAAAAGAAGGCCGGATCCGTTATTATGGATTTTCTAATTACCGCACAGAGAGGCTGAAAGAAATTGCTCAGTGTCTGAGAGAACGAAATCTTTCAGGGATCACAGCAGTATCCAATCAGTGGAGTCTTGCAGGAATCAATCCCGGAGGAAATACAAATCCGGATCCTACACTTGTGGAGTTTTCCAGGGAAGAATATCAGTGGCACTGTGAGACAGGCGCTGCTTCCGTTCCGTTTTCTTCCACTGCAATGGGATTTTTTTCAAAACTTCAGAAAATGGGGCTTTCCTGTACAGATGCAGAGGTGGATGAATCCTGGATGCGGGAGAAGGAAACACAGATCACAGGTCTTTCAGAAAGTATGAAAAGATCCTACTGGAACGAGACAAACCTTCGCACCTATCAGAAGCTGTTAAAGCTGCAGAAAGAAACCGGCCACAGCCTGCAGGCCCTGTCTCTGGCATACTTTTTCAATCAGCCATTCCAGACTGTGCCTGTAACCGGCGTCAGCAATCCTTCACAGCTAAAAGATGTGCTGGATGCCTGTGAGATCGACCTTGCACCGGAACTGTTCGGAGGCTGGGTGAGCGCAGGAGGTGATCGATGAAACTGATCCATTTATCAGACCTTCACCTAGGAAAACGTGTCAATGAGTTTTCCATGATCGAAGATCAGAAATATATTTTGAATGAAATTCTGAGAATCATTGATAAAGAAGAACCGGATGGAATTCTTCTTGCGGGAGATCTTTATAACAGGCCGGTTCCTTCTGCGGAGGCAGTGCAGCTTTTTGACCGGTTTCTTACCAGGCTTGCAAAGCGGAAGCTCCCGGTGTATGCCATCAGCGGAAATCATGACAGTGCGGAAAGGATCGCTTTCGGTTCACAGATCATGAGCAGCAGCGGGATCTGTATGTCCCCGGTATACGATGGAAAAACAGAAAAGTACTGTTTAACGGACAGCTATGGAGAAGTTTGGATCCATCTGCTTCCATTTGTGCGTCCGGCAACTGTGAGGCACGGACTGGAAGGAGAAGAAGAGGTGGATGAGATCCGTACCTACCAGGAGGCAGTGCAGGCGGCAGTTGCACATATGGAGATTGATAAACGTTATCGCAATGTATTGATCGCCCATCAGTTTGTGGTCGGTGCCATGCGCTGTGATTCTGAAGAGATCTCCGTTGGAGGTATCGACCAGGTGGAGGCAGATGTGTTCCGGGATTTTGACTATGTGGCACTTGGCCATATCCACAGTCCTCAGAATGTGGGAAGCGAGCACATCCGCTACTGCGGAACTCCTTTGAAATATTCTTTTTCCGAGGCAGGACAGCAGAAATCCGTGACAGTTGTGGAGCTTCTGGAAAAAGGAAATTTCAGGATCAGGGCGATTCCGCTGAAGCCTCTTCGGGATATGCGAAAACTGAAAGGCACATACATGGAGATCACATCACTGTCCAGTTATCAGGACACAAACACAGAGGATTATGTGCAGATCACGCTGACAGATGAAGAAGATATCGTAGATGGAATGCAGAAGCTCCGTACTGTTTATCCGAATCTGATGAGGCTGGAATATGATAACCGACGTACAAGAGAAAACCAGGAAATCGCAGGTACAGAAACGGTGAAAAGGAAATCCGAGCTGGAATATTTCGAGGAATTTTTTGAACTGCAGAATAACCAGCCCATGAATGAAGAACAGCGGAAATATTCCGAAGATCTGATCCGTAAGATCCAGGAGGTGAGACAATGAGACCGGAAAAACTGACCATCAGTGCCTTCGGGCCCTATGCAGACAAAACAGAGATTGATTTTTCAAAGCTTGGAGAGGGCGGTCTCTACCTGATCACCGGTGACACCGGAGCGGGAAAAACTACGATCTTTGATGCGATCATCTTTGCGTTATATGGAAGAGCCAGTGGAGAGGTAAGGGAATCCGCCATGTTCCGGAGTAAGTATGCAAAAGATTCCACGGAGACTTTTGTGGAGCTTGTTTTTTCCTATCAGGGGAAAACCTATCACGTGCGCCGAAGTCCGGAATATATGGCTCCGAAAAAAAGAGGCACCGGACAGACTCTTAGGAAAGCTGAGGCACAGCTGATCTATCCGGATGACCGGCAGCCGGTGACAAAGGCAAAAGATGTTACTGTGGCAGTGGAACAGCTTCTGGGACTGAGTTACGATCAGTTCACACAGATCGCAATGATCGCCCAGGGAGACTTTCAGAAGCTGCTGTTGGCAGGAACTCTGCAGCGAGGGGAAATCTTCCGGCAGATTTTTCATACGGGCCTTTACCAGCAGCTCCAGATAAAGCTCCGGGATGCGGCTATTTCCAGATATAAAGAATATGATGAGATGCGCCGGAGTATCGCCCAGTATCTGGATGGTGTGAAGTTCCAGCCGGATGCAGGGATGGAAGAAGAGGAATTTTCAAGGCTTAAAAAAGCGAAATTCGAAGGAAAGCTGGAACGGAGTCTTGAGCTTCTGAAACTGTTTATTGACAGAGGAGAACTCCGGGAAAAGGAACTTCAGAAACAGGAAAAGGAATTGGAAGAGAAGCTTCGGACAATGGAAACCATGCTGAATCTTTCTGCACAGAAACGAAGCCTGGAAGAGAAACGAGCGCTTGCTCTGGAGCAGCTTGAAAAGATTCTTTCGGAACTTGCGAAGGCGTCAGAAGAGGCAGAAAAATATAAAGATGCAGATCAGAGATGTGAGGAACTTGGCCTTCTGATCCGGGAAAAACAGGAAAAGCTGAAAAAATACCAGGATCTGGAGCAACTGCAAGAAGAACGAAGAGAAATTGAAAGACAGCTGGGAAATTGTCAGACGCAAAAGGAAAAAATCATCCGGCAGGAAGAACAGCAGCAGAAAGAAATGGAGCAGCTGAAAACGGAACGGGAGCAGCTGGGAAATTCTGAGCTTGACCTGCAGAAAGCGCTCACAGAGAAAGAAAAACAGACGCGGAGAAAGAGAGAACTGAATGGACTTATTGCTGAGATCCGGAGATTCAGAGGCCTTTATGATGAAACCAAAGAGCAGCAGAAAAAGTATCAGTCTGCTTACAGAGATGCACAGCAGCAGAGGGAATATTATCAGCAGATATTCCACATTTTTCTGGATGCACAGGCAGGTCTTCTGGCCCGGGAGCTTAAGGATGAAATGCCCTGCCCTGTGTGCGGTTCCCTGAGCCATCCACATCCCAGAATGCTTTCAGAAGAACAGACAGTTGACCAGAAAACACTGGATAACGAGAAAAGCAGGCTGGATAAAATGGAGAAGGATTCTGTAGATCAAAGCCTGAAAGCCGGAAGCTTAAAGGAACAGAGCAATGCATCCTGGAGGCAGATCGTAGCCAGTGCAGAAGAGCTTCTGGAAGAGTTTCAGGAATTCCATAAGAAAAATAAAAACGGGAACGGACAGGCAGAGGATTTTCTGACTGTGTGGAAACAGCTGACTTCCATGGTAAACAGAGCGCAGGAACAGTGTGAGGATCTTCTGATGGAAAGTGAGAAAGAGATCAGGAAAGCCCAGGAAAATACAAAAAGAAAGAAAACAGTGGAAAATGCCATGGAGCGTCTTGAAAAAGAAAAAGAGGAGCTGCAGGAAAAAAAGAATTTCTTTGACAGAGAGCAGGCCGGCCTGAGTATGAAAGCATCCGAGAATCAGAAACAGCAGCAAAATGCGGCAGAGGAGATCCGACAGATCCGTCTGGAAACGGAAAAAGATAAGTCCTGTAAAGCGGACAGTACGAAATCGGAAGCCTTGAAAGCAGGAAAAGAAGATCTGGAAAAAGAAATCAGGGAAAAGCAGCAGGAATACGGGGAACTGAAGGAAAACAGCAAAAAAGTGAAAGAAACGCTGCAGAGATTTCAGTCAGAAAAAGAAAGGATAGCTTCCTCTATAGAGACTTTTGAAGCGCAGAAAAAAGAGATCGGAGAGATTCCGGAAGCGGAGATTAGAGAACAGCATGCACAGACTACTGCGAGGAAAGCAGATCTCACAGAAAAAAGAAAAGAGCTTTTTTCCGTTCAGAGTGGAAACCAGGATATTTTTCAGAAAGTGCAAAAGGGCCGGGAGGAAATGACAATAGCGGAAAAAGAATATGCATGGATCAGGAATCTTTCGGATACAGCCAATGGAAAACTGAACGGAAAGGCAAAGATCGAGCTGGAAACCTATATCCAGATGGCATATTTTGACCGGATCCTGCGAAAAGCCAATCTCCGTCTTATGACCATGAGCAGCGGCCAGTACGAGCTGAAACGCCAGGAACAAAGCAAAAATCAGAAAGAAAAAGCAGGCCTTGATCTGAATGTCATTGATCACTATAACGGAACGGAACGAAGCGTAAAGACATTGTCCGGTGGGGAATCCTTCCAGGCATCGTTATCCCTGGCGCTGGGACTTTCCGATGAGATCCAGGCCTCAGCCGGAGGAATCCGGCTGGATTCCATGTTTGTGGATGAAGGATTCGGTTCTCTGGATGAGGAGTCTCTGGAGCAGGCATTAAAAGCGCTGAACAGCCTTGCAGATGGCAGACGCCTGGTAGGGATTATTTCCCATGTTTCCGAGCTGAAGGAACGAATTGACAATAAGATCATCGTTACCAAGCAATGTGGCGGAGAAGGTGTGGGAAGCAGTATCCGGATACAGTAACGCAGAAATAAAATAAGAATAAGATAAAAAAGCTCCGGCCGGGATGACATATATATGTATCGTTCTGGTCGGAGCTTCTTATATAGCTTTTTATTTATACAGAAGGTATGTTATCAGAGAATCAGACTTTCTGATAGTTTTTCTTCTGTTCCTTTTTGGCTTCGCAGGTAAGCTCAACACCAAGCTTACGGAAGCTGATCACATCCACATCGGAAAGCATTACGGAAGTATGAGCCTGGCATCCACGGAGGTTCGGGATCTGTTCCAGGGCAAGGCGTGCGGCATCGCTGGTTGCAGCACTCATGGAAAGGGCGATCAGGATCTCATCAATATGGAGACGTGGATTCCTGCTTCCCAGATATTTGGTCTTCAGCTGCTGGATCGGATGGATGGCATCCGGGGAGATCACATGAAGCTCGTGATCGATTCCTGCCAGCTCTTTCAGAGCATTGAGAAGAAGGGCAGCGGATGCGCCGAGAAGATCGGAGGTTTTTCCGCATACGATCTTTCCGTCAGGAAGCTCCAGAGCGGCAGCAGGGCCATTGGTTGCTTTTTCTTTTTCGAGGGCAGCCGGAACAACCTTACGGTCAGTGATCTCTGCATGAGCCTGCTGGAGAAGAAGCTCGATTTTACGTACCTCATTCTCTGTACCGGAGCCGGAAACCAGAGCGTTCATGCTCTTATAATAACGGCGGATGATCTCCTGGCGGGAAGCCTCCTGGCATACTTCATCGTCAACGATGCAGTTACCTGCCATGTTGACACCCATATCTGTCGGAGATTTATAAGGACAGCTGCCCATGATCTTCTCAAACATGGCCTGTACAACAGGGAAAACTTCTACGTCACGGTTGTAGTTGACGGTAGTTTTGCCGTAAGCCTCCAGATGGAACGGGTCGATCATGTTGACATCGTTCAGATCTGCAGTGGCAGCTTCGTAGGCAAGGTTTACCGGATGTTTCAGAGGAAGGTTCCAGATCGGGAAGGTCTCAAATTTTGCATAGCCGGCTTTTACTCCTCGTTTGTATTCGTGGTAAAGCTGGGAAAGGCAGGTTGCCATCTTTCCACTTCCTGGTCCCGGTGCTGTGATCACGACCAGAGGTCTGGTAGTTTCAATATAATCATTCTTTCCATAACCCTCGTCACTTACAATAAAGGAAGTGTTGCTTGGATAGCCGGGGATCAGGTAAAGCTTGTAGACACGGATTCCCAGTTTCTCCAGACGTTTTTTGAAGAGATCGGCACTTTCCTGGCCGGAGTACTGTGTGATGCATACGCTTCCCACATACAGGCCACGGCTTGAAAACTCATCCATAAGACGGAGTACATCTTCGTCATAGGTGATTCCAAGATCGCCACGTATTTTATTCTTGTCAATGTCATTGGCACTGATAACAATAACGATCTCCGCCTGATCAGAAAGCTGCATCAGCATGCGGAGCTTGCTGTCCGGTTCAAAACCCGGAAGAACACGGGATGCATGGTAGTCGTCAAACAGTTTGCCGCCGAATTCAAGATAAAGCTTGTTGCCGAACTGACCGATTCTTTCACGGATGTGTTCTGACTGCATTTTCAGATATTTGTCATTATCAAAACCTATTTTCATTTGTCTGATTTCCTCTCCTCTTTAATTTTCCAATTCACTGGGAACAGTATACTACAACTTTACGTTCACTGGCAATATCCAATGCGGTGTTTTTTCGATGGTATTTTTGTAATCTCGCAGTTGATTTATATGGTTTTTCTCTTTATAATAAAGAAATGACAAGAGGAGGAAAAAAATGAATAATCAACTGAATAATGATCAGGACGGGAAGCGACCTGACAACAAAGATCCCAGGCAGGGATCAGGTAAAAATCATCAGTCGATTCTGGCTTTTCTGATATGCCTCCTGGTCACACTGGTGTGCTTCGCGTTGTTTACCAATATGCTGAAGGATAACAGCAGTGAGATCTCCTATGATAAATTTATCGATATGGTGGATAAGGACCAGGTTAAGGAAGTAACGATCCAGTCCAGTACATTGACGATCGTACCCAAGAAAAAGAATTCCAAGTACGAGGATATGAGCTATTACACCACGAAGACCGAAGACAGTACAGCACTTACCAAGAGACTGGAAGGAAAGGGAATTAAGTTTGAGACCGATCCGCCGGATGTTTTTGGTGAATTTGTTGCAATGATCCTGAGCGTGGTTCTGCCGACATTGCTTCTGTTCGGACTTCTGATGTTTTCCATGCGCCGCATGAACAAAGGCGGCGGGATCATGGGCATGGGCGTAGGCAAGAGCAAAGCCAAGGCATATGTGCAGCAGGAAACGGGCGTTTCCTTTAAGGATGTGGCAGGTCAGGATGAAGCCAAGGAATCTCTCCAGGAAGTTGTGGATTTTCTTCATAACCCCGGAAAATACACAGCCATCGGAGCCAAGCTACCTAAGGGCGCACTTCTTGTAGGCCCTCCGGGAACCGGTAAGACATTACTTGCCAAGGCAGTTGCAGGTGAAGCGCAGGTACCGTTCTTCTCTCTTTCCGGCTCGGAATTTGTGGAGATGTTTGTGGGCGTGGGTGCCTCACGTGTCCGTGACCTTTTCGAGGAAGCCAAGAAGAATGCTCCGTGTATTGTATTTATCGATGAGATCGATGCCATTGGTAAAAGCCGTGATTCCCGCTATGGCGGCGGAAATGATGAGCGTGAGCAGACATTGAACCAGCTGCTTGCGGAGATGGATGGCTTTGATACATCCAAGGGACTTCTGATCCTTGCTGCGACAAACAGACCGGAGGTTCTTGATCCGGCTCTTCTCCGTCCGGGACGTTTTGACAGACGTGTGATCGTTGACAGACCGGATCTTAAAGGAAGGGTGGATATCCTGAAGGTACATGCCAAGAACGTGCTTCTGGATGACACCGTTGATTTTGAAGCTATTGCACTTGCAACTTCCGGTGCGGTAGGCTCTGATCTTGCCAATATGATCAATGAGGCTGCGATCCTTGCAGTCAAGAAGGGACGTAAAGCTGTATCACAGAAGGACCTGGAAGAATCCGTAGAGGTAGTTCTGGTGGGAAAAGAGAAGAAGGATCGTATCTTAAGCAAACAGGAACGCCGGATCGTATCCTACCATGAAGTCGGACACGCACTGGTAAATGCACTCCAGAAGGATGCGGAGCCTGTACAGAAGATCACCATCGTACCCCGTACCATGGGAGCACTGGGTTACGTTATGCAGGTACCTGAGGAAGAAAAATATCTCAACACCAAGAAAGAGCTGGAAGCTATGCTGGTAGGCTATCTTGGCGGACGTGCTGCAGAGGAGATCGTTTTTGACACAGTCACTACAGGTGCTGCCAATGATATTGAGCAGGCTACCAAGGTGGCCAGAGCCATGATCACACAGTATGGTATGTCAGAGAAGTTCGGACTGATGGGACTTGCCACACAGGAGAACCAGTATCTCAGCGGAAGAGCAGTTTTAAACTGTGGTGATGATACCGCAACAGAGATCGATCATGAGGTGATGAAGCTTCTCCACCATTCCTATGAGGAAGCCAAGAGGATCCTTGGAAGTCACAGAACAGAGATGGATAAGATCGCAGAATATCTGATCCGCAAGGAAACCATTACAGGTAAAGAGTTCATGAAGATCCTCCGTGCAGTTCAGCAGGGCCTGGATATCCCGGAGAATCTGGATGATCTGGTACTTTCCGAGGATGAAAAAGAAGTGTCCAATAAACAGGATATTGAAATGATCGCGGAAAATAACGAGGCTGCAAAAAGTACAGAATCGGTTCAGTTCAGACCGGAGATATCCGGACAGGAACTGACAGAGGATATGCAGGCACCGGAGAAAACAGAAGAATCTGCTCAGACAACAGATAGCGATCATGCAGAAACAGAAGAAAAGCCGGGATCACAGGCATAAAACAGATCATAAGAAAACCGGGAGAAATCCCGGTTTTCTTATTACTGTAATAGTAAAACAGGAGAATAAAGTATGTTCATAATCGAGGAAGAATTAAAGAAGCTTCCGGCAAAACCGGGAGTTTATATCATGCATGGCGAGAAAGACGAGATCATCTATGTGGGAAAAGCCATAAGCCTTAAGAATCGTGTGCGCCAGTATTTCCAGAGCAGTCGTAATAAAGGTGCCAAGATTGAACGGATGGTTACACATATTACCAGATTTGAGTACATTATTACGGATTCGGAGCTGGAAGCCCTTGTGCTGGAGTGTAATCTTATCAAGGAACATCGTCCGAAATATAATACCATGCTCAAAGATGACAAGAGCTATCCGTTTATTAAGGTGACAGTTCATGAGCCATACCCGAGAGTGCTTTTTGCCAGGAGAATGAAAAAGGACAAGGCAAGATATTTTGGCCCCTATACAAGCGGCGGAGCAGTAAAGGACGTGATCGAACTGGTGCGGAAGCTGTATCAGGTACGCTCCTGCAACCGCAGTCTTCCGAGAGATACCGGAAAGGACCGGCCCTGTCTGTACTATCATATGAAGCAGTGCAAGGCACCCTGCCAGGGATATGTCAGCCAGGAAGAATACCGGAAGAATATCAATAAGGTGATCAAATTTCTGAATGGAGATTTTCAGGACGCCATTAGTGAGCTGATGGAAAAAATGCAGAAAGCTTCGGAGGAAATGCGCTACGAAGATGCTATGGAATACCGGGACCTGATCAGCAGTATCCGGAAGATCGGGGAACGGCAGAAGATCACCGGCTACGGGCAGGAAGACAGAGACATCATTGCAGTAGCCATGGATGACAGTGAAGACCTCAGGGATCAGGATGCGGTTGTCCAGGTGTTTTTTATCCGGGATGGCAGGCTGATCGGCAGAGATCATTTTTATCTCCGTGTGGCAAAAGGTGATACAAAGGCGCAGGTCCTTTCCAGCTTTCTGAAACAGTTTTATGCGGGAACGCCATTTATCCCATCTGAGATCATGCTGCAAAGTGAGATTGAAGATGCAGATATCATCGAGGAGTGGCTGTCAGGAAGGAGAAAGCAGAAGGTACACATTCGGGTCCCGAAGAAGGGAACCAAGGAAAAGCTGGTAGAACTTGCCCTGGAAAATGCCCGTATGGTACTTGCCAAGGACAGAGAACGGATCAGGCGGGAGGAAGGACGAACCATCGGAGCTGTTCACGAGGTGGAAGAATGGCTGGGCTTGAAAAATGTGGTGCGCATGGAAGCCTATGATATTTCAAATATCAGTGGCTTTGAGTCTGTGGGATCCATGGTAGTCTATGAAAAAGGACGTCCCAAACGCAGTGATTACCGTAAGTTCAAGATCAAATGGGTACAGGGACCCAACGATTATGCCAGCATGGAAGAGGTTCTGACCCGAAGGTTCACTCATGAGAGTAACGGAGAATTTGACAGCTTTGCAAGGCTTCCGGATCTGATCCTGATGGATGGTGGAAGAGGGCAGGTAAATATCGCTCTGAAGGTGTTGAATGAGCTTGGGATAAGCATCCCGGTCTGCGGTATGGTCAAGGATGATCATCATCGGACGAGAGGCCTGTATTTCAACAATGTGGAGATTCCTATTGACACATCCGGCGAAGGCTTCCGTCTGATCACCAGGATCCAGGATGAAGCCCATCGGTTTGCCATTGAATACCATCGTTCCCTCAGGAGCAGGGAACAGGTCCATTCTATCCTGGATGATATCCCGGGGATCGGTGATACCAGGAGGAAAGCCCTTCTGCGTAAATTTAAATCTGTGGAAAATATCCGGGATGCATCGGAGAAAGAACTGGCACAGACAGAGAGCATGAATGCCAGAAGCGCCCGTCAGGTCTATGAATTTTTTCATAAATCCTGATGCTGCATTGCAGTTTCAGCAGTGATTGTGTATAATTAAAGATAAGGTGTCTCACGCCCCGGTAAAACGGCAGTGAGAATGCAAACTTTCAGCGAAAAGGAGACAAAAGTATGAAGGGTGTACAGTTGACAAAGATGGTACAGGAACTGGAGCTTAATAATCTGACTCCGGAGATCGACCTGTCAGGCATCGTGATCAAGACTGCGGAGATCAACAGACCTGCGCTTCAGCTTACCGGATATCTGGAGCATTTTGCCAATGAACGAGTTCAGATCATCGGATATGTAGAGTATACGTATCTGATGCAGCTTAATGAGGAGGAGAGACGTTTTAAATATGAACGTTTCATTTCCAGCAAGATCCCATGTGTTATTTTCAGTACCATGACCCGTCCGTCTCAGGACATGATCGATCTGGCTGTTAAATATAATGTTCCGACATTCGTGACAGAAAGAACAACTTCCAGTTTTATGGCAGAGATCATCCGTTGGCTGGGCGTGCAGCTTGCACCATGTATTTCTATTCATGGTGTGCTGGTTGATGTTTACGGCGAGGGAATCTTGATCACAGGTGAGAGCGGTATTGGTAAGAGCGAGGCAGCCCTGGAGCTGATCAAGAGAGGCCATCGTCTTGTCAGTGATGATGTTGTTGAGATCCGTAAGGTCAGTGACGTAACACTGGTGGGATCTGCACCGGATATCACACGTCACTTTATCGAACTTCGTGGTATCGGTATCATCGATGTAAAAACACTGTTCGGTGTTGAAAGCGTTAAGGATACCCAGTCCATCGATCTTGTGATCAAGCTTGAGGAGTGGAACAGAGACAAGGAATACGATCGTCTTGGACTGCATGAGGAGTATACAGAGTACCTTGGAAATAAGGTAGTATGCCATTCTCTTCCGATCCGTCCGGGCCGTAACCTGGCGATCATCGTTGAGGCAGCGGCTGTCAATCACAGACAGAAGAAGATGGGATACAATGCGGCAGAGGCTCTGTACAAGCGTGTACAGGCAAATCTTGCGAAAAAAAGAGAAAATCCGGATGACGAAGAATAAGAGAGGGGAAGAAATGGGAACATATTGTTTTGGAATCGATGTAGGTGGAACAACTGTAAAATGCGGACTTTTCCGCACGGATGGTACTCTTGTTGAAAAATGGGAGATTCCAACCCGTAAAGAAAACAATGGAGATCAGATCCTTCCTGATGTGGCAGCAGCAGTAAATGCCAAGATGGAAGAAAAGGGTATCTCCAAAGAGGAGGTGGAAGGCGTCGGGATCGGTGTTCCGGGACCGGTAAACTCCAAAGGCGAAGTATCACGTGCAGTAAATCTCTTCTGGGGATATAAGAACGTTGTGGGAGAGATGGAAGAACTTACAGGTCTTCATGCGGAAGCCGGAAATGACGCCAATGTAGCGGCATTGGGAGAGGCATGGAAGGGTGCTGCAGCAGGCTCCTCCGATGTGATCATGGTCACACTTGGAACAGGTGTAGGCGGTGGTATCATTGTTGATGGAAAGATCGTGACCGGACATCACGGAGCTGGCGGTGAGATCGGACATGCCAATGTGGATCATCATGAAACAGAATCCTGCAACTGCGGAAACAGGGGCTGTCTGGAACAGTATGCTTCTGCGACCGGAATTGTCCGCATGGCAAAAAAAGAGCTTGCAGCTTCCGGTGAGAACAGTGTTCTCAGAGATGCCGGAGAGATTTCAGCAAAAGCAGTTCTGGACGCATTTAAGGAGAATGATCCGGTAGCTGTAGCAACCATGGAAAAGGTCGGAGAGCAGCTGGGTGGTGCTCTTGCCATTATTTGCTGTGTGACAGATCCGGAGACCATTGTTATCGGCGGAGGAGTTTCCAAGGCCGGACAGCCGCTTATTGACTGTATCCGGAAATATTACAGAGAGTATGCTTTTGAATCCTGCAAGGATACTCCTATCGTGATCGCGACACTTGGCAATGATGCAGGAATCTACGGTGCAGCCAAGATGGTACTTTAACCGAACCAGGGAAGTCCCCTGCTTCAATTGCGAAAAGTAATAAGCGGTGGGTGGGACTTGCCTGAACTGATAAACTGCGAGACAGTAAGAAGTTATTAAAAGTAAAAAAAGTGGTTTCCATATTTCAGGAAACCACTTTTTTTATATGTTGTTTATGAAAGATACCTATAATGGAGATCATTCATAATATTCTACTGGATCTTCGCCGGTGTCATAGCTGCCGTCATCGCCACCGGTATCATTGCTGTTATCATAGCTGCCGTCATCACCACCGGTGTTGTCGTCTGTTCCGGAATTGTCAGTATCATCACCGGTATTATCGGAACCGTCATCGGAATTGTCAGTATTGTCAGTGTCGGTGCTGTCAGTACTGTCCGGAGCTGCGCTTGGAATCGCTTCAGCTGCTGCATCGGTATCGGCGTCCGTATCTTCGTTATTATAATAGTCCTCTTCATCGTAATCGCTGCTGCCGTAGAAATGCTGATCACAGTATTCGGTGGGAAGACTGGAGATATCAAAATACTCTGTGATAGTCGGGCATCCGGATCTGGGAAGAAGACCGGTTTCTGCGCAGACACTGGCTTTTTCCACACTGGAAGGCATATCGAAATCTCTGTCCTCCAGGCCCTCGTGGATACGGGTCATAACCTTTTTCCAGAGGTTTTTGTGGAAGTTACGGGCATCTTCCGGAATTTTTTCGTTGTTGTCATAGCCGGACCATACTGCACAGGTGTAGTACGGTGTGTAGCCTACGAACCACAGGTCATTGTAGTCCTCTGTAGTACCTGTTTTTCCGGCTACAGTCATATTGTCCAGCTGGCAGGCGGTACCGGTACCTTTTTTTACAACGTCTTCCATGGCGCTTGTAAGAAGATAAGCGGTACTGTCTTTGATCACAGATCTGGAAACGGAGGAGTTCTCGATCAGAACATTTCCGTCATGATCAAGGATCTGTGTATAATAGATCGGTTTGATATAGTTCCCGCCATTAGCAATGGCTGCATATGCAGCACAAAGTTCCACGTTCTTGACACCTTTGGTGATACCGCCAAGAGCAGTAGCCAGGTTGGCGTCACTCCAGATATTTCCGTTGGCATCTTTATCTGCCTCAGTTCCGTGAGCTAGTGTGGTGAAACCGAAATCATCCAGATATTTAAGGCCGAGAGCCGGGGTAACCTGCTCCAGGCATTTAACAGCTACAACGTTGATGGAATTCTGGATCGCTTTGCGGATGGTGGTCTCGCCGCCGTAGCTTCTTGAGGCGTTGTTGACAGGAGATCCGTCCGGGTATTCGTAAGGCTCATCCATAAAGGTTGTAGCAAGTGTATCGCCTTTTTCGTTCAACGCAGGTGCATAGGTGGAAACGATCTTAAAGGTAGAACCAGGCTGTCTGGTCGTATCAGTGGCACGGTTCAGGGTCAGGCTGGCTGTTTTTTCGCCACGGCCTCCGATCAGGGCTTTTACGTAACCGGTATGCTGGTCAATGACAGTCATGGAAGACTGTGGCTGTGGTGCAAAGTTTACACGCTCAGATACTACGGTGCTTCCGTCTGCCAGGATGTTAGCCTTGTATTGATCCACATACTGCTGACCTTCTTCAGGAGAATCAAAGAGAAGATCAAATTCCGGATCCTGATCACGGAAATACAGCTGCAGCATTTCTTTGCTGTAGTTTGTCTGTTTTCCATCCGGGCTTTGTACAGTCAGTGCATAATCCAGTTCATACTGAACATTGGCCGGATAGTTATCAGGGTTTGCATATTCCTCATCAAGGATCTGCTGCATGTTGGAATCCAGGGTTGTCATGATCTTCAGACCACCGCTGTAAAGAAGATTGGTAGCCTGTGTCTTGGTATATCCTTTAATGTTCATCAGGTCGCTGATGACCTGATTGGTAACCTCATCTTCGAAATACGTGTAAACGGTACTTTCTTCTTCGGTGTTCTCAAGCTGTGCGGCCTGGATACGGGAATAAACGTCATCATTCAGTGCTGCATTATATTCATCCTGTGAGATGTAATTCTGATCCAGCATGTGATCCAGGACTTCCTTCCGTCTCTTGGAGTTTGCTTTTGGATTGGTGATCGGATTGAATTTGGTAGGGTTCTGCGTGATGCCGGCAAGGGTGGCACATTCAGAAAGATTCAGATCCCATACGTCTTTGTTAAAGTATTTTTTGGAAGCGGCCTGTACACCGTAGGAACCTGCACCCAGGTTAATGGTATTCAGGTAATTCTCAAGAATCACATTTTTGTCATATTTTTTTTCAATCTGTACAGCAAGGTACTGCTCCTGGAACTTACGTGTGAAACGTTCCAGCTGTGTGGATTCGTTGGTCCAGTCAGTGAAAACATTATTCTTCAGAAGCTGCTGTGTGATGGTACTGGCACCCTCGGAAAAGTTACCGGTGGTGATCGCCTTCATTCCGGCACGTGCGATACCGCGGACATCAATACCGTTATGTTCATAAAAACGCTCATCCTCAATGGCTACCACTGCATGCTGCAGACTGACCGGGATCTGGTCCAGGGAGACCGGAAGACGGTTGGATGTAGGGGCTGAAAGCTGTCGCATCTGTGTTCCCTGGTCATCATACAGGAAGGTTGCATATCCGAGAGGTGAAATATCCACATCGTTGACGTCAGGTGCTCCGGCGATCACGCCCCGGAAGGAGCCGATACCAAGGCAGACAACCATGACGCAGACTGCGATCAGAGCTGTAAATAAAACCCGGATAAACGAAACGTGTGCTCTTTTTTCCAGCATGGAAGTACGGGAGATCAGAGCATTCCGCTTCTTGGAAGTGGATCTTTTTCCGTAGTTCATAATATTCCTCCTTTATAATCCGTTTCATTATAACAAATATGAGATGTCAAATAAAGCCTTAAAAAAAATTTCACAATTCATGATATCTTATACATTGTGCAATGAAGATAATTATTATACAATAAAGAAAACTCTGCCTGAAACAGAGGGTTGGATATAGATAACGGAGGCGTAAACCATGCTGGAACATTATAAAACCATATACGAAGGCGGCGAAGGCGAACTTGTGGAAAAAAAATCCCGTTTCATCGCAACCGTCCGTCCTGTGGAAACAGAAGAAGAGGCCCTTGCCTTTATCGAAGAAATGAAAAAAAAATACTGGGATGCACGTCATAACTGCTATGTATATTCCGTAGGGATGAACCGGGAAGCCACCCGCTGCAGTGATGACGGAGAACCATCCGGAACAGCCGGAAGGCCTATGCTGGATGTGCTTCTGGGAGCCGGGATCTATAATGCGGCCATTGTGGTGACCAGATATTTTGGAGGTGTCCTTCTTGGGACAGGAGGGCTTGTGCGGGCATATTCCGGTGCAGTCCAGGCAGGATTGGCGGCAAGTACCGTCATTGAGAAGCATCATGGGATCTCTCTTCAAGTGACGACGGATTATACAGGGATCGGAAAGATCCAGTATATCGCAGGAGAAAGAAGTTTGCCGATCCTGGATTCCGAATATACCGACAAGGTTGTCCTGAAGCTTCTTGTGCCGGATGATCAGGTCGAAGAGGTGAAGAAGGCGATCACAGAAGGAACAAATGGAAGAGCCGGACTTGAGAAGGATGCAGAACTGTATTTTGCGAAAGTAAACGGAGAAGTGAAGACCTTCGAAAAGTAAAAGAAAAGAGAATGTCAGTATAAAAATACCCCGGGAAGAGGGCAGATGATCTGTGTTACAGTCTGCTCTTCGCGGGGCTTTTTTATTTCAGAAAATTATTCCTGTCAGCATTTCTCCGGTTCCGGATAATCCACACCAAAGGTATCAACAGTCATGGAGCTGATCTTCTGCTCGTCAAGAGGACGGTCACTGTAGTCCGTGTCTGTCTCTGCGATAGCATTTACAACATCCATACCCTCAATGATCTGACCGAATGCAGCATAGCTTCCGTCAAGATGCGGAGCAGCCTTGTGCATGATAAAGAACTGGCTTCCGGCAGAGTTCGGATTCATGGCTCTTGCCATGGAGAGAACACCTGGTGTATGCTTCAGGTCGTTTTTGAAACGGTTCTGGGAGAACTCACCCTTGATGCTGTATCCCGGGCCACCCATACCGGTTCCGTCCGGGCATCCGCCCTGGATCATAAAGCCGTTGATGACACGGTGGAAGATCAGGCCGTCATAAAAGCCTTTTTTTACAAGGCTGATGAAGTTATTTACTGTGTTCGGGGCAACTTCCGGATATAATTCCGCTTTCATTACATCGCCATTATCCATTGTGATGGTAACGATAGGATTTGCCATAGTTTTCGCACTCCTTTTCAAAAAGTATTGTATTTCGCTGTTCGCTCTATTATAATATGCAAAGAATAATTGTGCAAGAAAAAGGTGGAAAATATGGTCATAGAAACGCATGATCCTGAGGAAACATTCGAGGTCGGAAGGACGATCGGAATGAATGCGAAGCCGGGACAGATCTACACACTGACAGGCGATCTGGGAGTTGGAAAAACCGTGTTCACACAGGGAGTGGCAGCAGGTCTTGGAATTACAGAACCTGTAAACAGCCCTACATTTACCATTATCCAGGAATATGAAGACGGACGTCTGCCATTTTATCATTTTGATGTATATCGTATCGGGGATCTGGAAGAAATGGAAGAGATCGGATACGATGATTATTTTTTCGGGCAGGGAATCTGTCTGATTGAATGGGCGGAACTCATTGAGGAGATCCTGCCGGAAAAAAGGATCGAAGTTACCATTGAAAAAGATCTTGAGAAGGGCTTTGAATACAGAAAGATCACCATTGAGGAGAGAGGAGAAAAGACAGAATGAGAGTTTTGGCACTGGACAGTTCCGGAATCGTGGCATCCGTAGCCGTTGTGGAGGAGGATACACTGGTAGCGGAATATACAGTTAATTATAAGAAAACACATTCCCAGACTCTTCTTCCCATGCTGGATGAGATCGTGAAGATGACAGAGCTGGATCTGAAGACGATTGACGCTATTGCGGTAGCCAAGGGACCGGGCTCTTTTACCGGACTCCGTATTGGCTCTGCCACAGCCAAGGGACTTGGACTTGCCCTTGACAAACCACTGGTCGGGATTCCGACTGTGGAGGCACTGGCCTATAATCTCTATGATGTAAACGGACTGATCTGTCCGATCATGGATGCCAGAAGAAAGCAGGTTTATACGGGAATCTATCGTTACGAGGATCACAGGCTCATGACGGTAAAGGATCAGATGGCAGTGGGAATTGAGGAGCTTCTTTCCATGCTGAATGAGATGGGAGAAGCCGTAACATTCCTCGGAGACGGAGTCCCGGTATTTAAAGATATCATCGCAGATAAGCTTACTGTACCGTTTTCTTTTGCACCGGCCCATCTTTCCAGACAGAGAGCAGGTGCTGTAGGTGCACTTGGTGTCCTTTATTATAAAGAAGGCAGAACCGAGACAGCGGCTGAGCACAAACCGGATTATCTCCGTGTTTCACAGGCTGAGCGGGAGCGTGCCCAGAAACTGAAAAAAGGATCAGAAGGGGAAAACGCATGATCTTAAGAGAAATGCTTGTGGATGATCTGGATCAGGTTATGGAGATCGAAGAGGAACTTTTTTCAGTCCCCTGGACAAAAGAGGGATTTCTGACATTTCTTATGAAAGAGAATGGGATGTTTCTTGTTGTGGAAGAAAAGGGCCGGATCCTGGGATATTGTGGTCTTCTTACGGTGCTGGATGAGGGGGATGTGACCAATGTGGCTGTCCGCAGAGATCGTCAGAGAGAGGGAATCGGAAATTTCCTTATGGAAAGTATGATCCGTCTGGCAGAAGAGCGTGGGATCACCATGATTCATCTGGAGGTCCGGGCAGGAAATGAGAATGCGATCCGGCTTTATGAACGTCAGGGCTTTGTGCGGGATGGCCTGCGAAAGGGATACTATACAGATCCCACAGAGGATGCTGTTCTTATGACACGCACCGCAGTTTCTGAATAGGCTTACCCGGGAGAGGTACTTGTCTGTACGGGATAAGTATGCTAAACTTTGCCACAGAACAGGAAAAGAGGAAAAATATGTTAGATGTTTGTTTACTTGGCTGCGGAGGAATGATGCCGCTGCCACGCAGATGGCTTACCGCGCTGATGACCCGTTATAACGGCAGCAGTCTGATGATCGATTGCGGGGAAGGCACTCAGGTGGCCATTAAAGAAAAGGGCTGGAGCTTCAAGCCTATTGATGTGATCTGTTTTACCCATTATCATGGGGATCATATCAGCGGACTTCCGGGACTCCTTTTGACTATGGGAAATGCAGACCGCACAGAACCGCTGACTCTGGTAGGCCCAAGAGGACTGGAACGTGTGGTAAGCGCACTTCGTGTGATCGCACCGGAGCTGCCCTTTGAAATTAAATTTATCGAGATCACGAAACCGGAGGAAGTTCTGGAACTGAACGGTTACCGGATCACTGCATTTCGGGTGAACCATAATGTTACCTGCTATGGATATACCCTTGAGATCCTGCGCCAGGGAAAATTTTCTCCTGACAGTGCCAGAGAGCATGAGATCCCGCTGAAATTCTGGAATCCGCTGCAGAAGGGACAGACTGTGGAGGATGAAGGAAGGATCTACACACCGGATATGGTGCTTGGTCCGCCAAGAAAAGGGATCAAGCTTACCTATACCACAGATACCAGACCGACAGAGTCTATTTTACGTAATGCAAAAGGTTCCGATCTTTTTATCTGTGAGGGAATGTATGGTGAAGATGACAAGATCGAAAAGGCAAAAGGCTACAAACACATGACGTTTCGTGAAGCGGCCACTCTTGCCCGTGATGCGGAAGTGGGGGAAATGTGGCTGACCCATTACAGCCCTTCTCTGGTACGTCCGGATGATTACATGGATACAGTACGTGAGATCTTTCCGAAGGCATGGCCGGGAAAAGACGGGAAGAGTGTGGAACTGAATTTTGAAGAGGACTGAAAAAATGAAAGATACATTAATTCTTGGTATTGAGAGCTCCTGTGATGAAACGGCAGCTTCCGTTGTAAAAAATGGAAGGACTGTCTTATCAAACGTGATTTCCTCACAGATCGAGATCCATAAACTGTATGGAGGTGTTGTACCGGAGATCGCCTCCAGAAATCATATAGAAAGGATCAACCAGGTCATCCAGGAAGCGCTGGACGAGGCAAATGTCACTCTGGATGATATTGATGCTATCGGTGTAACCTATGGACCGGGGCTTGTCGGTGCACTTCTTGTAGGTGTGGCAGAAGCCAAGGCTATTGCCTATGCAAGAAACCTGCCACTGGTAGGCGTGCATCATATAGAAGGCCATGTTTCTGCCAATTATATTGAGCATCCGGATCTGGAACCGCCGTTTCTCTGTGCCATTGTATCCGGTGGACACACCCATCTTGTTATTGTGAAGGACTACGGCCAGTTTGAGATCCTGGGCCGAACCAGAGACGATGCGGCAGGTGAGGCATTTGATAAGGTTGCACGTGCCATTGGGCTGGGATATCCGGGAGGACCGAAGATCGATAAGCTGGCAAAGGAAGGAAATCCGGACGCTATCGAGTTTCCACGTGCAAAAATCGGTGAAAATCCATATGATTTCAGCTTCAGCGGCGTGAAGTCCGCAGTTCTTAATTATTTAAACGGGGCAAAAATGAAAGGTGAGGAAGTAAACCGTGCAGATATCGCGGCATCCTTCCAGAAGGCGGTTGTTGACGTACTGGTAGAGCATACCATGCAGGCAGCAGCTGATTTTGGCATGAAAAAGGTTGCCATTGCAGGAGGTGTTGCTTCCAACGGAGCACTTCGCACTGCTATGGAAAAAGCATGTACAGAACGTGGATACAAATTTTACCGTCCATCACCGATCTTCTGTACGGATAACGCAGCGATGATCGGTGTGGCAGCTTACTATGAATATATCAGGGGAACACGCCACAGCTGGGATCTGAATGCGGTTCCGAACCTGAAGCTTGGCGAAAGATAAAAGAATCCGGGGTAATTGATCATGGGAGAGTGCAGAAATACAGCTATTGTCCTGGCAGCAGGCCAGGGAAAGAGAATGCACAGCAAAATACAGAAGCAGTTTATGGAGCTTGACGGGATGCCTGTGCTCTGTTATTCTCTGCGCTGTTTTCAGGAAAGTCCGCTGATTAGGGATGTGATCCTGGTAACAGGGGAGGAATACGTTTTCTGGTGCAAAGAAGAAATCGTGGAAAAATATGGTTTTACAAAGGTTTCTGCTGTAGTATCCGGCGGAAAAGAACGGTACGATTCTGTTTATGAAGGACTTCGTGCGTGTAAAGATACAGAGTATGTGCTGATCCATGACGGTGCCAGACCATTTATTGATCACGGGATCATTGAAAGAGGACTTATGGCAGCAGCACAGACAGGTGCCAGTGTTACAGGCATGCCTTCCAAGGATACGGTTAAGATCGCAGATGAGGATGGGAATGTCAGTGAAACTCCGGATCGCAGCAGTGTATGGATCGTCCAGACTCCGCAGATCTTTCAGTACCCGCTGATCTATGGCGCATATACCAGCATTCGGCAGAAGGAAATGACCGGAATTACAGATGATGCCATGGTTGCAGAACATGAGACCGGGGTGAAGATCCGCTTTTCAGAAGGTTCTTATCGCAATATCAAGATCACAACACCGGAAGATCTGGTGGTTGCGGAGGCATTTTTGAAGGAAAACAGAGAGTAGAATAGAGAGCAGAACAGGGTGAAAATCCCGGTAAATATGGACATATAGCAGAAATTGAAGCTATATGTCCAATTTTTTGAAAAAAATATCAAATTTGTTATTGACAGGGGAGATATTTGATGATAGAATACAACATGCGCTGACAAAACAGCACAAAAAATGTTGAAAAACATTATATGGAGAGATATCGAAGTGGTCATAACGAGGCGGTCTTGAAAACCGTTTGTC
>OLVT01001235.1_pt1 | contig 22867 bp, 22 predicted proteins | sample 1673241 | NCBI WGS metagenome assembly OLVT01 (sample SAMEA3178936, study PRJEB25190) | human gut metagenome | biome: human gut; feature: human-associated habitat; material: faeces | place: Austria | collected 2013 | reverse complement strand
TAAATCCGATGGCTTGCTTGTCAAGCCACAAATTAACGAAGTTAATTTGTTCTGATTATTTAATATTATTTAATGCTACTTTACACTTCAGGGTTCGTAGCTGAAGTGTGCTTTTAATCAAAAATCTTGATTTTCTATAATATTTAATTTCTAAAAACTAATTATCTTATCTAATAAACTTTCTAAAAAGCTGGTGTTATGCGCCAGCTTTTCTTTTGATAAATGTATGGGTTAATTTGGAATAAATGGAAAATATTTTTGATAGTTTATAATTGTTGAGGGGACTTTATAATTAATTTAATTTAAAAATGGTTTTTATAATTGTATTATGATAAATAAAAAAGACACCGATTAAGATGTCTTTTTGCAGCAAAATGTTATGTAATTATAAAGATAGTATTTTTATGTGCGTATGATTTTAAAATAAACGCTTTTACTGTATTACAATATCATAATATAGTTGTTATTTGCTTAAAAATTATATTATGATTGATGAGATGATAGGTTATAATTTAATTGTATTAATATACATAATCTTAACCAATTTTACCAAGTATGTCCACAGTTTTTACATTTATATGTTTTATTGATTTTATTACTAAACAATCCCCAAAAGCCAACAGAAGCAGCACGCTCTAGTCCACCTATTTTCTCTACACTTAGACTACCACAGGTTGGACATTTAGGTAAGTTCTTACCAGCGGTTTTAAAAGCTATTTTAGGATCTGCTCCATCGAGGATTGCTTTACCGACTGTTAAAGCTCTTTCCATTTGAGCTGTTTTCTTTGCAAGTATTTCGTCTCGATGATCAAAATAATATTGGTCAAAATTTGGGGAAGTTTTAACAAGTTCTTCAATAAGACCATGTGGTTCATTTATTCGTTCATCAGAAGCTTTGTCTGTGAGTATTTCATCACTTCTAATATATTTTTCAGGGACATGGAGCATATTGTTTCCACATGCATCACAATATTCCTTACCATCTTCAAATAGACTTAGATTCCCAAATCTAACATACCCACATTTATCGCAAAATACATAAAACATTAAAACCATCTCCTTTTTACCTCATTATACCATAAAAAATTAAATAAACAAGTTTTTTTAAGCAACTTGTAATAACATAGTACGATATTCAGAACAATAGATAGTGATTTAAATGGTATATCAAATAAATTAGGATTTAGTACACGAAGTTTTGCTAAATGGAGCAGGCAGATTAAAACTTCTTTTTCTGAAGCCGAGGGTGTAGGAAACAAGTTTAAGAGCGCTATTAAAACAGCTTTTGTTTCTCCAAAAGATTATATAAAAAATAAAGCTGGAGAAATTGTAACAAAAGATAACATTGATTCGTATACTCCAAAACTTACGACAGATGGCGCCAGATATGAATTGCTGAACCTTCAAAACATACAACAAGAAATCAATAAAACTAAAGGTTCTTGGGATACCTATAATGATAAATTTAAGGGTGGACGAAAATATCTTTTAGATTACGCCAAAGCAAATAATGTTTTAGAAGCTTCTGTCGATGATGTTAAACAAGCAAACATAAATGCTCGTAAATCTGTAATTGAACAAAATGCTAGTTTAGAAAAAATGACTATTGGAGCAAGAGCTGCCAAATTAGGATTGGACGCCTTGTCTATGGCTGGCAATATGATACTTATAACTCTTATTTCTAAGGGAATTGAATTAGCAATAAAAGCTATCGATGATTCTATTCATCATATTGAAAACATCAAAAAAAAGGCAGAAGAAGCAAAAAGTTCAATTAATGATATACGAGATAGTTTTAAAAGTAATTCTAGCACTGTTAATGAAGCAAAAGGGCGTTATGCAGAACTTGCACAAAGTGTTGAGAATTTAGGAAAAGCAAATCAATCTCGTGGAGAATTATCTAATGATGATTATGCAGAGTTCCTTGATTTAAGCAATCAATTGGCAGACGCTTTTCCACAATTAACAAAGGGCTATGATGATAATGGCAACGCTATTCTGAATTTATCTGGTAATGTTGATACAATTGTAGGTTCTCTTGAAAATCTTTTAAAAGTTCAGCAAAAGTTAGCACAGCAAGAAATCCTTGAGAAAATGCCAGATGTTTGGGATGGATATTTAATTGATTTAAAAGACTATAACGAAGAATTAGATACTTCTCAGAAAAAAGTAGATGGTTTTGAAGCTAGTGTATCTAAATTAGATTATGGAAAATTCCAAATCAAAAAGAGTGACCCTTTTAATTCTATTATTGGAGAGGCTTTGAAAGAAGCTTTGGATATTGACTACCACAATGATGGAAAGTTGTATCAGGAAAAATATAAAAGGAATAAGAGTAAACGAGTTGCTACATGGGATTTTAGTGCTTTAAGTGAAGAAGATTTTGAAAAATTAAAAGCAAAAATTGGTGAATTAGGTGCTAAATATGAAGATGAGGTTAAGCTTACAAAAGATAAAATATCAGCCGCTAATAATGATATGTCATCATATATTAGCAGTTGGCTTTCACAAGACTTTCAATTTACAACTCTTCAGAAAGAATCTCCTGATTTAGCAAACGGTATCTCTGAATTTTTATTAAATGGAGACTGGGCTTCTAATCTTCCAGAAGAAGCAGGAAAAACTTGGGAAGAAGTTTCAAAATGGATTAATAATCATTTTTTATATGCTATTAGAAAAGCACAAGAAAACAAAAATATTTCTAAAGCAATAACAGAAGTATTTTCAAACCAAGATTTAACTCCAGAAGAAAAATTAAATTATTTAAATCAAATAACTGATTATGGTAAGAATATCATTTCTTGTTATTATATGTCTGTGTTAAGTAAAATTGCCCTTATTTCTAAAAATCTATTGAAAATAAAATTATAGACTGGAAATAATATAAAATTATCCATAAAAAAGGCACAACCCAAAGGTTATGCCTTAACATCATATAGTTTTCAAATATTCTTCTACAAGAGTATGGGATACGCTACCTTTGGGGTGAACCATAGTAAGTGCTTTTTCTGCTGGTATCCAAAGGGCAGAGTCTACTTCTCCGGAAAGTTTAAAATCTGTTTTATGGGTTTCAGCTAAGAAACCAATCATAATCATATCTTTTTTATCAAACCAGTATGTTCCTGTTATTTTAGGTTCATTTATTGTTAAGCCCAATTCCTCTCCAACTTCTCTTACTGCCGTTTCTTCGGCTGTTTCTCCCGGTTTCATATATCCTGAAACCAAGTTATAGTAATCAGTTGATATATAGTTTTGTCTAAGAAGTGCTACTTCCTGTTTTTCATTTGCTACCAAAGCAATAATACAGGAAGAAAACATATCAAAAAGAGGCTTTTTACAATTATCGCAATAGGGCATAAAGCCTTCGTCGCCAATTTCTTTCTGTATTAACTTTGTTCCACAATCAGGACAATAGGTAAATCTCATATTAATCTTCCTTTATTTTATCAAATTTATAGTTGTGGCTGTTCATATATTCAATAATATTTGGCAACATACCTTGGTCAGAGTAATACCATAATCTAACGCCGTCAGCAGTAGTATTTGTTGTTATTTTCTTTATATCCAATACAGGATGATAGAAAAGACTCATTGTATAGTTATTTTCCATAGAATTATTAAGTCTGCCTAAAATACCGTTTAAATCACCTAAATGATGAACATAATCGGCTGGTGTTGGAACATAGTATACCTTTTTACTTGATTCAGTAGTATATGTCAACTGATTTATAAGTTCCTGCTTTGGATATGACTGATAAATAACATCAAAGTAATTTTCAGCAATCTTCAACTGGTCTTTTGTTGCTCCATAGTGAGGAAATTCGAAAAATTCCTCTGTATAGCCTAAGCGATGACAAGTTTCTTTAGCATAAATCATTCTTTGCATTTGCTGTTGGCGTGTATAAGGTGTTTTTGAACCCCATTCATAGCCTACACAGCTTTTATCTGTGCCATATTGGTGTGTGTAGCCGTGTAAACCGATGTGACCACCATGGTCTACCATATAATCAAGAGTATAGACAAAATAGGCGTTATAAAGGTTAAATGTGACACTTACATCATTCCATGTGCTTGTTGCTGGATTTGAGTATACAGGAACCCATGCTATATAGTATTGTTCGCCTTTTGTATATAAGTATTCAGCTGTATATCTTAATTTTTCAAGATTTTCAAAAGTATAGTTAGGTTTAGCTGTAGTATCCATACCGTCAGCTACAATATCCTCTAATCTTATATAGGCTGATTTTGTAGCTGTAGTTTTTGCAAGCTGGCTGGCTGGCATATTTGTTGAATGTTTCAGTATATTAACTTTGTTTGTACTTGTGTCTACAGTTGCAATATAGTCAAAGGGTGTCAAAAGTTCATAAAGTGAAATGTAGCATATATTATTGTAATAGCAAGTAACAACTTTGTTGCTGTCTTTTGTCTTTGTTGAAATATCTATAGTTTTTCCGTTAATAGTAATTTTGCAATCATCGTTTACTAAGGAATATGTACCATCCATAGCAGTAATTGTGTCATAGAGAGGAACACAAAGTCTACCATTACAATAAACAACATTAAAAGCTCGGCTTGTCCTACCCATAATGTTAAAAGTTACGTTATCAGGCTGATATGTAAGCTGTGTTGGCTTTTCAACATAGGGTAAATAGTCACTGGCATTTGTTATAGAAAAAGTGCTTAGTGTAAATAGTGTTACTAAAATCAGTGCGATGAATTTTTTCATTATGTATTATCTCCTTGCCTAAAAATCCAAGTATAATTATAATTACATATATAAAAAATATCAAGTAGAGATATAAAAATTAATAAACTAAAAATTAGCATAATATGACATAATCTTTGGTATCTTTTTTTATTTTGAGCCATATTTTTGTGGGATAAATGTATGGAAGTAAACAATAGTAAATTTTTTTTATAAAATGTAAACAATATTTTAAAAACCACTATAATTTATGTTGAAAAATGTCTAAAATTAATGTATAGTATATTATTGGTGTATAATGAAAAGGAGGATTTAAAAAATGATTAAAGTTTGGTTGAGTGGGGCCAACAGTCAGATTGGTAAGGCAATAAATGATATTTTTTGCCCTACAGATTTAGAGCTTTTTAATACAGACAAAGAAGAAGTAGACGTAACAGATTTGAAGGCTGTAATGAATTTTGCTCAGGTTAGTAGACCGGATATTATAATTAACTGTTCAGCAATTACAGATATTAATCTCTGTGAAAATGACCCTAAACTTGCTTTTGGTGTAAACGCAATAGGGGCAAGAAATTTAAGTATAGCTGCAAGAAAATGTGGGGCTAAAATGGTTCAGATTTCTACAGATGATGTTTTTGATGGTTTAAGTGACAAACCTTACAATGAATTTGATGTTACAAACCCTAGAACTGTATATGGTAAGTCAAAGTGTGCCGGCGAGGGCTATGTTAAGGAATTTACTCAGAGACATTTCATAATCAGAAGTACATGGGTTTATGGCGAAGGTTACAATTTTGTAAATAAATTTATTGAAGAAACAAAGAATAAGGGTGAAGTAACCGTAGCATCAGACCAGTTTGGTTCTCCTACAAGTGCTGAAGAACTTGCAAAGTTTATACTTCACATTATGACTACAGGAGAATATGGAACATATCACGCTACTTGTAAGGGTGTATGTAGTAGATTTGAATTAGCAGAAAAAATAGCTGAAATTTTAGGTAGAGATGTTAAAATTCATCCAGTTCCTTCAAAGGATAATGAATTTTCATCATTTAGACCAGCTTATGGAGTTTTAGATAACTTCATTATGAGCATTGTTGATGTGTATGATTTTGCTGATTGGGAAAGTGCATTGGCAAAATACTTGGGAGGAATTAAGGAAAGTGGAAAATAAAGAAAAAAAGAAAAAGAAATTGGGTTTAACTACCCAGATTTTTATTGCACTTGCTTTAGGTGCAATTGTTGGTATAGTTTTAAACTATCTTGTGCCAGATAGTGATTTTAAGCAGAATGTTATTATAAATGGTGTTTTATATGTTGTTGGTCAGGGCTTTATCAGACTTATGCAAATGCTTGTAGTTCCTTTGGTTCTTACATCACTTGTTTGTGGTAGTATGTCTATAGGCGATACAAAGAAATTAGGTGCAGTTGGTGTTAGAACACTTTGCTTCTATATTGCTACTACAGCTATTGCCATTACAGTTGCTTTATGTATCGGCAATTTAATTAATCCTGGTGTAGGTCTTGATATGAGTGCAGTTCAGCAAAGTGCTTCTACTGCCGGTTCAGTAGCATCAAATAGTGCTGACAAACTTAGCTTAGCAGAAACAATTTTGAATATCATTCCTACAAATATATTCAATGGTTTATCTGAGGCATCTATGCTTCAGGTTATATTCTTTGCTTTAGTTTTAGGCGTTATACTTGCTAAGCTTGGAGATTCAGCAGATACTGTAAGTTCTCTATTTAGTCAGGGTAACGACATTATGATGGAAATGACAATGATGGTAATGAGCGTAGCCCCTGTTGGTGTATTCTGTCTTATTGCAAAGACTTTTTCTACTATCGGTTTTAATGCTTTCATACCTTTACTTAAATATATGTTGTCAGTATTTATTGCTTTAGGTGTACAGGCCTTTGTTGTGTATATGAGTTTATTAAAGGTATTTACAGGCTTAAATCCTATTAAGTTTATAAGAAAGTTCTTCCCAGTTATGGCGTTTGCTTTCTCAACTTCAACTTCAAATGCTACAATTCCTCTTTCTATTGAAACTTTAGATAAGAAAATTGGTGTTTCAAGAAGAATTTCTTCTTTTACAATACCTTTAGGTGCGACTATTAATATGGATGGTACTTCTATTATGCAGGGTGTTGCCGTTGTATTCGTTGCACAGGCTTTTGGTATTCAACTTCATATGATGGATTATATAACTGTTATTGGTACAGCTACACTTGCATCAATTGGTACAGCCGGTATTCCTAGTGTAGGTCTTATTACTCTTACAATGGTATTTAATTCAGTTGGTCTTCCTGTTGAAGGTATTGCCCTTATTATGGGTATTGATAGAATTCTTGATATGACAAGAACAGCTGTTAATATTACTGGTGATGCTGTTTGTACAACAATCGTTGCAAATCAGAATAAGGCTTTAGATAAAGAAAAATATAATAATATGGACTTAATTAAAGCAAAATAATTTACTAAAAAAGCTATGAAGATGAATTAATCATTTTCATAGCTTTTTGCTTTTTAGACATTATATAAGAGTGCTTTTTGTAAAAATTCCGTTACTTCTTTAGCTGTTTTACGAGAACCAAAACAAGAATGCCCCGTATCCAGTGTAGAGATTTGCTCCATTTCATATTGTGTAAGTTGAAAATCAAAAATATCAAAATTTTCTTTTATTCTACTTGGATTTGTAGATTTTACAACGGGTATAATGTTACGCTGTACCAACCAACGAAGTACAATTTGTGCAACGGATTTATTGTGGTTTTGTGCTATTTGGCACAATAACTGGTTATTAAAAAGATTTCCCTGCCCAGCAGATAATGGGGACCAAGCTTGCATTTGAATTTCTTGTTCTTCCATATACTTTCTTTCATTTTCTCGTTGGAAAAAAGGATTACATTCAATCATATTTATCGCTGGCTTTATGCTGTTAAAAAAGATAAAATCGGCTAATTTATCTTGTGTAAAATTATCTACGCCTATAGCTTTTATCTTTCCGTCACGATATAGTTCTTCTAATGCTTTCCATGCTCCATAGTAGTCATTATATGGTTGATGTATCAAATATAAGTCAATATAATCAAGACCAAGTCTGGCAAGAGAATGCTCTAATCCTGATTTAGCTTTTTCATAGGAAGTGTCTGTAATCCAAAGTTTTGTAGTGACAAATATATCTTTTCTAGGAATTCCACTTTTTTTGATTGCATTGCCAACTGCTATTTCGTTTTCATATGCAGCAGCAGTATCTATTAATCTATATCCTGCTTGCAAAGCCTGTATAACAGAATTTTCACATTCTTTTTCATCTGTTATACGAAATACTCCAAAGCCTATTTTTGGAATTTGAACACCGTTATTTAAAGTTATAAAATTATTATCTTCTTGTTTCATTATTAAAATTCTCCTTTAATTATTTTTTATTGAAAGCCTGTGAGAAGGTTTGTAAATTAATAGGGCAATAAAAATCAGTAAAGCTGTTGTTGACAAGCTAATAGGATATGCCATTATAATCGTATGAAAATTTTTGTTCATTGGAAATACTGTATATATCCATACAATTCTAACACCACATACACCGATAATTGTAAGTATTGCTGGAATAAGAGCTATTCCAAAACCTCTTAGATAGCCGGACATTACTTCATATAGCATACTGAAAATATATGCAGAAAAAATTATAATTAATCGGCTGTATCCAATATCAATAACCTGTGGATTGTTGTTAAAAATAGAAAGTAGAAATTTTCCACTTACTAAAATAATGGCAATAGATATGATAGATGCTATAAAATCTTCAATTATACATAAAATTAAAGTCTTTTTGCACCTATTTATTTGTCTAGCACCATAATTTTGTCCTACAAAGGTAGTACAGGCTTGGCTAAATGAATTCAACATATAGTAAACTAGAATTTCTATGTTAAGGGCGGCACTTGAGGCAGCTATAACAATGGTTCCTAGACTATTAATTGCAGATTGTATTACAATATTTGCTAGGTTAAATACGGCACTTTGAACTCCGGCAGGAAGTCCAATTTTTACTATTTTTATAAGGCAGCTTTTGTCAATTTGCAATTTTCTAAATTCAAATTTAATAAGTTTATTTTTATGAACAAGTTTTATAAACAAAATTGCTGAACTTATGATATTTGCAATAACTGTTGCAATAGCAACACCATTTACTGTCATTTTAAAAATAATAACAAAAATTAAGTTTAAGATTACATTTAATACACCAGATATTGCTAATGCTTGTAATGGGATTTTTGTATCTCCACTACTTCTGAAAATAGCAGCTTCGAAATTGTACAAAAATATAACAGGCATACCCAATAGATAAATCCTTATGTATAAAAGTGCGTAAGGGTATACATCAGAGGGAACATTAAGCATTGTTAATATATTTCCTATGCTTAATTCTCCTAGTAAAGTAACTAAAAGACCTCCAATAAGTGCCATAAGGATAGATGTATATATTGTTTTTTCTATTGTTTTTTTATCTTTTTGACCAATAGCATTTGCAATAACGACATTTGTTCCAAGGGCAATTCCTATGAAGAGATTTAGTATCATTCCAATAATTGGGCTATTTGCCCCTACAGCTGCAATAGCTACTGTTTTATCTGAACTAGCAAAATTTCCAACAATGGCAACATCAGATGCGTTAAATAACTGTTCTAAGATGCCAGTAGCTGCTACCGGCAAGGCATACTGTGGAATTTTATTCCAAATAGAGCCATTTAAAATATCCAAATTTTTATGTTTTTTATTATAGTTCATAAAATTATCCTCTTATTAATTAATCTTTCTCTTGTCGAAATATATTATAGATTAAAAATATAATAATATCCAATACCTATTATCTATCATTTATCATAGTTTACAGGAATGATAAAATGTGCTAATATATTCTAAAAGGGAGAGAAAAGTATGGATATTAGAGTATTAAGATATTTTTTAGCTGTAGCTAGAGAGGGAAATATTACACGAGCATCAGAAAGTCTGCATATTGCACAACCATCTTTATCTAAACAACTTATGGAACTTGAAAAAGAGTTGGGAAAACAACTTTTGATTAGAGGAAAAAGAAAAATTACTTTAACAGAAGAGGGCGTTTTACTTCGAAAAAGAGCTGATGAAATTATTTCTTTAGTGGAAAAAGCAGAAAGGGAAATTACTTCAGGTTTTGGCGAAATTTCAGGAGAGTTATACATTGGAGGAAACATATCTAGTACTGTTTTGCGTACGGCATCAACATTAAGAAAGAAATATCCAGAAATACAGTTTCATTTTTATAGTGGAGATGCTACAGATGTTATGGAAAGATTGGAACATGGAAATTTGGATTTTGCAGTAATACTTCAACCTGTTGATACATCAAAATACGATTTTGTTTCTTTGCCAGAATGTTCTGAGTGGGGAGTATTGATGAAAAATAATGATATATTAGCTAAGGAAGATTTTATTACAAGAAAAATGATAAAAGATATGCCATTAATTCTTCATCAGAGAATAGGTCTACAAGAGGAAATAGCACATTGGGCACAAGAGAGTTTACAGGATTTGAATGTAGTTGCAACTTATAATGTTGTACATGGAAGTCCAATTTCTTTTGTAAAACAAGATTTAGGATATTTTTTAACTACAAGAGATTTGTTAGCATCTCATTTAGATAAAGATTTTTGTTTTAAAACACTAAAACCACAGCTAAAAGTAAAATATGCAATAGTGTGGAAAAAGCATTCAGTATTTAGCAAGGTTTCAAATGCTTTTCTAAGTAAATTGAAACAGATAATAGAAAATTAGTATCCATAATAAGCTATGAAGATAGTTTAATTATTTTCATAGCTTATTTTTATTTATTTTTTTCTTTGTATTCTGCACCCCAGTGTAGCATTGCATCTAATATAGGCTGAAGGCTTTTACCTAACTCTGTGAGAGAATATTCTACTTTAGGGGGAACTTCTGCATATACTTTTCGGGAAATAAGACCATCTTCCTCCATATCACGAAGTTGGGTTGTTAAAACTTTTTGAGATACTTTTCCAATAGATTTTTTTAGTTCACCAAATCTTTTTGTACCAGTAAGCAAATCTCTTATAATTAATACTTTCCACTTGCTTCCAATTAACATCAGTGTAGTTTCTACGGGACAAGCAGGTAAATTGTCGTTGTTTTTTTCGTTATTCATACAAACACTCCTGTATTTTTATTACATAAATTATATCATACAGTATACGAAAAATCAAAATAGTATGCATTAGTTTCTTCTAGGTAACTATGGTACAAATAAGTGCGTACTTTACAATTTGGGTTAAAATTTATACAATTATATAAAAGAGGAATTAAAGACGGAGGTACAAATATGAATACAGAAGATTACATTAAATTTTTGGAAAAGGAAATTCATACAACTATTATTGCAACAGTAGATGAAAAGGGATTACCTGTAACCTGTGCCATAGATATTATGCATAGTGATGAAAAAGGCTTATATTTTCTTACTGCAAAAGGAAAAGGGTTTTACCACAGATTGATAAAAGAAAAATTTATTGCATTGACTGGTATCAAAGGGGAAGATACTATGCACTGTGTTGCTGTGTCAATTAGAGGCAAAGTCGAGGAATTAGGTGGAGAGTTATTACCGTTTTTATTCTCAAAAAATGAATATATGAATGAAATTTATCCAACGGAAAAATCAAGAGAGGCTTTAACAGTATTTCGCTTATATGAAGCCAGTGGAGAATGGTTCGATTTATCTAAAAAGCCTATTGAAAGAGATACATTTTATATTGATAAAGAGGAAAGTTACGAAAAGAAATATTTTATTACAGATAAATGCGTAGGTTGTAAAGCTTGCAAAAATGTTTGTCCTCAAAATTGTATTGATTTTACTACTATTCCAGCTGAAATTCATCAGAAAAATTGCTTACACTGTGGCAATTGTATGGAAGTATGTCCAAAGAAGGCTGTAGTTTGGAGGTAAGAATATGACACAAAATGAAAAAAGGCTGTTTTTAATTAAATATTTACTTAATGAGAATTCAAAATATTCAAATATTGTAATTCCAGAGGAAGTAGAAGAACAGAAAAGGTTATTGCGTTCATTGTTAAATGTTCGTATGCCCCAAAAAGTAAGTAATGAGTTTTTAGAAATACAAGACAGTTATTTACAGGAAGAAATAAGCAAAAAGGGTATAACTGATATAAGTGAATTAGAACCTATAAAAAATGAAATTTATGTTTGGCAGGGTGATATTACAACTCTAAAATGTGACGCAATAGTAAATGCAGCTAATAGCCAAATGTTAGGCTGTTTTTATCCTTGTCATAGTTGTATTGACAATGCTATTCACACTTTTGCAGGAGTTCAGCTGCGTTTGGAATGTGCAAAAATAATGAAGTTGCAGAATAGGGAAGAAGAAACTGGCAAAGCAAAAATTACATCGGCTTTTAATTTGCCTTGTAAATATGTTTTACATACTGTAGGACCTATTGTAAGGGGGAGGTTGTGTAAGGAAGATGAAGAAAAACTTGCCAGTTGCTACAGGTCTTGTTTAGAGTTGGCAGAACAAAGTGGAGTAAAGAGTATTGCTTTTTGTTGTATATCAACAGGGGAATTCCATTTCCCAAATGAAAGGGCAGCTGAAATTGCAATAAATACTGTGAAAGATTATAAATCAAGAACAAATAGCACTATGGAGGTGATTTTCAATGTTTTTAAAAAGATGGACTATGAAATCTACAGAAAATTACTTGAGTGAAATTGAAAAATTAAAAGAGAAAATAGAAAAAGCTGATGCAATAATTATTGGTGCAGGTGCAGGGCTTTCTACATCGGCAGGGCTAACATATAATGATGAAAGATTTGAAAAATATTTTTCAGACTTTAAAAGAAAATATGGTATAAAAGATATGTATTCAGGTGGATTTTATCCATTTAACTCTTTAGAGGAATATTGGGCGTGGTGGTCAAGACAGATTTATGTAAATAGATATGATATTGAGCCTACAGAAGTTTATACAAACCTTTTAAAGTTAGTAGAAAATAAGAACTATTTTGTTATTACAACAAATGTTGACCACCAATTTCAAATAACAGGTTTTGATAAGAAAAGATTATTTTATACACAAGGGGATTATGGTTTGTGGCAATGTTCTAAGCCATGTCACAACAAGACTTATGATAATGAAGAACAAGTTAGAAATATGGTTAATCAACAAGTAGATATGAAAATACCTACAGAATTAGTGCCTTATTGCCCAATTTGTGGAGCACCAATGAATATGAATTTACGCTGTGATGATAGTTTTGTTCAAGATGAAGGTTGGTACAAGGCAGAACAAAGGTATGAAGATTTTATTCGTAGAAGTAAGAATATGAATGTTGTATTTCTTGAGTTGGGAATAGGGGAAAATACACCGGTAATTATAAAATACCCATTTTGGAGAATGACAGAAGAAAATGAAAATTCTACATATTGTTGCATAAATCTATCAGAAATATATATTCCAAGACCGATAAAAGACCAATCCATTTGCATTGAAAGTGATATAGGAGAAGTTTTGAAACGAATGGTATAATTTAAGGGCTACCCAAATGGGTAGCCCTTCATCATATTAATATTTTTCAATATCTATTTGCTGTGCGTGGAATTCTTTATGTAAAACTCTTTCGCAAATTGTGTTAAACTTTGCATTATTATCACTTACATAGAAAGTGTGTTTTTCTGTATTTAAGTCATTAAGCATATCGTGAGAAGTAAGATAGTTTTTAACCTTTAAGGCTGTTGCCTTTGCAGGGTCAACAATCTTTACTTTTTCTCCCACAATTTTACCTATACAAGCCTTTAAAAGAGGGTAGTGAGTACAGCCAAGAATTATAGAGTCAATATCCTTGTCTAATAATTCCTTTAAATATATTTCAGCTGTTTTATATGCAACTTCGTTGTTTGTCCAGCCTTCTTCAGCAAGAGGTACAAAGAGAGGGCAAGCCTTTTTGTATACCTCAATTTGGTTATTTGCAGCCTTTAATCGCTTTTCATAAGCACCACTGCTGACAGTACCTTCTGTACCAATTAAACCAACCTTATTGTTCTTTGTAGCAGCGAGGCAAGATTCAACACCCGGTGTAACAACCTCTATAATAGGTAAGTCTGGAAATTCTGATGTTAATGCCTCATAACAGTTGGAGCTGACAGTATTACAGGCAATAACTACAGCCTTAACGTCCATAGTTTTCAAAAATCTAATTATCTGACTAGAAAATTTAGTTACAGTTTCTTTAGATTTTGAACCATAAGGAACTCTTGCTGTGTCGCCAAAATATATTGTATGTTCATAAGGCATAGTTTTTATTATCTGTTTTACAACAGTAAGTCCACCAACGCCAGAGTCAAAAACTCCAATTGGTCTGTTATCCATAATAACACCTCTTATTCCTCGTTACGAGTTAATGCAAGTTCAATAAGTTTATCTACAAGTTCTTCTGTGTCAATACCTGCAGCTCTAAAAAGCATAGGATACATACTTATTGAAGTAAAGCCAGGTAATGTATTAATTTCGTTGAAAATAACTCTGTTTGTTTTTTCTTCAAGGAAGAAGTCAACTCTTGAAAGACCTCTGCCGTCAAGTACCTTAAATATTTCAATAGCTTTCTTTCTGATTTCTTCAGCTTTTTCGTTTGAAATATTTGCAGGGATTACAGTCTTAGATTCAGCATTGTTGTACTTTGCATCATAGTCATAAAATTCTGCAGCAGCATAAATCTGACCTACAGCAGATGCCTGAATATCGTGATTACCAAGAACAGCACATTCAAGTTCATCGCCTGTAATATTTTCTTCTATAACAATAGTTCTGTCGTGTTCAGAAGCAGTCCAAAGACCGTCAATAAGTTCATCTCTGTTGTGAGCCTTTGTGATACCTACACTTGAACCAGCACAAGCTGGCTTAACGAAGCAAGGATAACCACATTTTTCTTCAACTCTATCAAGGCACTTGTCAAGGTCTTCAGATAATTCAGGTCTATATACAATAGTGTACTTAGCCTGGTCAACACCAATAGTGTCAACAATAATCTTTGTATAAGCCTTGTTCATACTTACAGCAGAAGATAATACGCCACAACCTACATAAGGAATTTTAGCAAGTTCAAAAAGACCCTGAACTGTACCATCTTCACCGTTTGCACCATGAAGAACAGGAATAACAACATCAACAGGAATGTTTTTAACCTTATCACCAACAATTCTGAGAAGACCATGGTGTTCTGTATCTGGGCTTAAAATGCAAGTGCTTGCAAATTTCTGCCAATCGTTATTGCCAATGCTGTCCAAAGGACCATCGTATAATAACCATTTACCTTCTTTTGTAATATATACTGGAATTACAGAATACTTTTCTGTATTAATATTTGAAATAATTGTAGCGGCACTTACCTTAGAAACATCGTGTTCTGATGACTGGCCACCAAACAATACAGCTACTACTTGTTTGCTCATTTTATAAATTCCTCCTAAAAAAGAATAGATATATTTATTCTAATACTTTTTGGGGATTATTACAAGTTTTTTTTGAGATTAAAGAGTTTTTTCTATTTCGTCCATTTGTGCAAGCCATAATTTAGATACGGCATCACTTGGCATTCTCCAATCACCTCTAGGGCTAAGGCTAACAGAACCTACTTTTGGACCGTCTGGCAAGCAACTTCTCTTAAATTGCTGTGAGAAAAATCTCCAATAATAATTTCTGAGCCATTTATATATTGTTTTCTTGTCATATTTGTCTTTGAAGGCTATATTTGCAATATAGAAAATCTTTTTAGGTTCAAAGCTCAATCTCATCATATTGTACAAGAAGAAATCGTGAAGTTCATAAGGACCAACTACGTCTTCTGTAATCTGTGCAATATTTCCATTTTCATCTGGAGGAAGTAACTCAGGGGAAACAGGAGTATCTAAAATATCATAAAGTATTTCTTTTAAATTGTTGTCAGAAGTTGTGTCGGCAAAATATTTAATAAGGTACTTTATAAGAGTTTTAGGTATAGAGTTATTTACACCGTACATACTCATATGGTCGCCGTTATAGGTAGCCCAACCTAAGGCTAATTCACTTAAATCCCCAGTACCAACTACAAAACCTCTATACTTTGATGCCATATCCATAAGAATTTGAGTTCTTTCTCTTGCCTGAGAGTTTTCGTATGTCAAATCCTTTACACTTTCATCGTGACCAATATCAGAGAAATGTTGTTTTACAGCCTTTTTGATATTAACTTCTATTAAAGTAGCACCTAATGCCTTTGTAAGCTCTACAGCATTGTTGTAAGTTCTGTCAGTTGTACCAAAGCAAGGCATTGTAACACATATTATGCCTTTTTTGTCTAAACCGGCAAGTTCAAAGGCTTTGTTTGCTACAATAAGAGCTTGTGTAGAATCAAGACCACCACTTATACCAATAACAACATTTTTAGTTCCAATGTGTTCTATTCTCTTTTTTAAGCCTAAAGCCTGAATGTTGAGAATTTCATCACATCTCTTATCTCTAGCCTGTAAATCACTTGGTACAAATGGGTGAGGGTCGAAAAATCTATCAACTTCCCCATTATTTTCTTCAAATTCAAAATTAACATAAGTATAACCAGTTGTGTTAAGTCTGAAAGAGGTATTTTTCTGTCTTTCAGAGGCTATTTTAAATAGGTCAACATCCCCATATACTATACCATTTTCAAATCTCTTGGCAGTTGCAAGTACAGTACCGTTTTCACAAATAATATTGTGACCGGAGAAAACCACGTCAGTTGTGGACTCTCCATATCCAGCACAAGTATAGATATATGAAGAAATAGTTTTAGCAGATTGACTGCTTACAAGAGAAAGTCTGTAGCTGTCTTTTCCTGTAATTTCATTTCCGGCTGATGGATTTGCAATAATAGTTGCACCTGCAAGACTATGATTAGAAGATGGAGGAATAACACTCCATAAATCTTCACAAATTTCAACAGCTAATGAAAATTCAGGCATATTTTCAGCCTGTACAATAATTTTTGTACCGAAAGGTACAGTATCCCCTAAAATATCTACATAAACTGTTTCATCAAGGGCTTCTTCAAACCATCTTTTTTCATAAAATTCATTATAGTTAGGTAAGAAACTCTTTGAAATAAGAGCAAGAATGTGTCCTTTATACAATACAGCACCACAGTTATACAATTTACCTTTGTATTGATAAGGCATACCTAAAACAATCAGTGTATTTATATCTTTTGTTTCGCATTTAATTTTATCTAAGGCTTTCATTGATGAAGAAATAAGTGTTCTTTGACCAAATAAATCCCCACAAGTATAGCCAGTAATTACAAGCTCAGGGAAAACTATTATTTCAGTATTGTTTTCATATGCTGTTTTAACATTTTTTATTATATTATCAGCATTAAAATCGCAATCGCAAACCTTAATATCAGGTGTGGCAGCAGCAGTTCTTATAAAACCGTATTTCATAAAAGACGACCTCCATACAATAATTATTTTTATTGTATACCATTTTTCAAAAAAAAGCCATAAAAATTTATAAAATTTACTGAAAAAATACATTGGCTATTTTTTACATAAATTAGTTTTTTTGATTGTAAAATTTGTTGATTTTTTTAGATAGGTTTGCTATAATGTAATTAAGTAATTACAAGGTGTAACTTTTATTGCTTGTAATTTTTTCATTTATTATGCGATTTCTATTTGTTGAATATTACTTTTGCTTGTGATATGATTGACTTATGGATATTGAATGGAGGGATGTATTTATGAAGAGAAACGAGATGATGGCCATGCTTCTTGCAGGTGGTCAGGGTAGTAGACTTGGTATTCTTACTATGGACAAGGCTAAGCCGGCAGTTGCTTTTGGAGGTAAATATAGAATTATTGACTTCCCAATGAGTAATTGCGTAAACTCTGGTGTTGATACAGTTGGTGTACTTACACAGTATCAGCCATTGACATTAAATGCACATATTGGTATTGGTGTGCCTTGGGACTTAGATAGAGTAAATGGTGGTGTTTCAATACTTGCACCACATATGAGAGAGGGCGAAATAGGTTCTTGGTATTCTGGTACAGCTAATGCTATTTATCAGAATATTGACTATATTGACTCTTGTAATCCGGAATATGTACTTATACTTTCAGGTGACCATATTTACAAGATGGATTATGCAGCAATGCTTAAATACCATAAGGAAAATAATGCTGATGCCACTATTGCAGTATTAGAAGTACCTATGGAAGATGCTAGTCGTTTTGGTATTATGAATGCCGATGAAAATGACAAGATTTATGAATTTGAAGAAAAGCCTGAACATCCAAAGAGCAACCTTGCTAGTATGGGTATTTACATATTCACTTGGTCAAATTTAAGAAAGGCTCTTATTGAAGATGAAAAAATTCATCCGGACAGTGACTTTGGTAAGCATATTATTCCTAAGATGCTTGGAGAAAATCAGAGCCTTTATGCCTATAGATTTAAGGACTACTGGAAAGATGTAGGTACTATTGAATCTTACTGGGCTGCAAATATGGAACTTATTAAGACTTTACCTGAATTTAATCTTTACGAAGATTTCTGGAAGATTTACACTAAGAGTGATTATCAGCCACCACAGTACACAGGAGATAATGCTTCTATAAAGACTTCTATAGTTTCAGAAGGTGCTCAGATTTATGGTTCTATTGAACATTGTGTAATAAGTAAAAATGTAACTATTGAAGAAGGTGCTGTAGTTAAAGACTCAATTATTATGGAAGGCTGTGTAATTGGTAAGAATGCTGTTCTTGACAGAGTAATTGTTGACCAGAATACAGTTATTGGTGATAACGTAAAGATGGGTCTTTGGGATAACATTCCTAATGAACAGAAACCTAAGATTTACAACACAGGTATTACAGTAATTGGTAGTGATACTGTTGTCCCTGACAATATTGAAATAGGTAAGAATTGTGTTGTTTATGGAAAGACTACTGCTGAAGATTATAGCGAATCTAAACTTCCAAGTGGTCAGTCAGTTATTATTGAGGGGGCGATGTAATGAGAGCCATAGGTATTATTTTAGCAGGTGGAAATAGTGAAAGATTAAAGGACCTCTGTAAGGTAAGAGCTATTGCAGCAATGCCGGTTGTTAGTTCTTACAGAGCAATAGATTTTTCTTTAAGTAATATGTCTAATTCCGGTATTAAGAAGGTTGCTGTTATTACACAGTTCAATTCTCGTAGCCTTCAGGACCACCTTTCATCAGCAAAGTGGTGGGAATTAGATAGAAAAGAGGGTGGTCTTTACATATTCACACCTTTCTTATCAAATGACAATAATTTCTGGTTTAGAGGTATTGCTGACTCAATTTATCAGAATATCAGCTATTTAAAGAGAAGTCACGAACCTTATGTTGTAATTTGTTCTGGTGAAGCTATCTATAAGATGGATTATTCAGAAGTATTACAGTACCACATTGATAAGGCTGCTGACTTAACAATAGTTTATAAGAATGTATCTCGCACAAATAAGGATGTACACGATTATGGTGTTATGACTTTTGGCGAAAACAACAAACTTGAAACATTTGAAGAAAAGCCAATAGATGCTAAGAGTTCTAATATTTCATTAGGTATCTATGTAATAAAGAGAACTCTCCTTATTAAGCTTTTGGAAAATGCCATTCCAAAGGGATATTATGACTTTGTAAAGGATATTATCTTAAGAAATAAGGACAAGATTGATATTTATGGTTATGAATTTGACGGTTATTGGAACACTCTCAATTCTGTAAATTCTTATATGGAAACAAATATGGACTTCTTAAACAGAGATGTTCGTAAAATCCTTACTCAGGAACCATTTATTGCATCAAAACCTAGTGATGACCCTCCAGCAAAGTATAACCCAACAGCAGAAGTTACAAATACTCTTGTAGGTACAGGCTCTATTATTGACGGTAATGTAAAGAATTCTGTACTTTTCAGAAAGGTATTTGTAGGCGAAGGTGCAACTGTTGAAAACTCTGTAATTATGAAGAGTTCTTATATCGGTAAAGGTTGCGTAATCAAAAATGCAATTATTGATAAGGAAGTTGTTATTAGTGACAACAAAGAAATTATAGGTACAGAGGAAGAACCTATCGTTATTGGTAAGGGACAGGTTATATAAAATAATATGTGGAATTTGATATGTTGGATGATATTGGGTGCTTTTGCCGGTGGATTTGCCAACAAAATAATGAATAATGGTAAGAGAGGCTGTTTAACTAACATTGTAATTGGTGTTGCCGGTAGTTTAATAGGTGGCTGGTTAGGGTCACTTATTGGATTTACTGCACATTCGCCTTTTAGTATTAAAGGTTGTTTTATTGCTGTTGTTGGTGCTTGTTTCTTAATTATTATATCCCGAATTATAACTAAATAAATTAAAGCCACTACAATATTTTGTAGTGGCTTTTAATAATGAATCGGGAAGATTGACCCGATGGCTTGCTTGCAAGCCACAAATTAATGGAATTAATTTGTTCTGACAAATGAATCGGGAAGATAAATCCGATGGCTTAATTACTGAAACATCTCTTTATGCTTTTTTCTATACCAGAAATAGTAAGAGTATTCTACTACTAACATAGCAATCCAGCCGATACCGGAAGCAAAAGCTATACCTTCAATACCCATTGACGGAGAAAGTATAAATGTGAATATTACTCTTATGGTTATTTGCATAGAAGTGCTAATAAATGTAATAGACATATTGCCTAAACCCCTGAAATAGCCCTGAAGTCCATTTGTAAGACCGGATAGACAATAGAGGAATGCCATTACAGAAAGGTATTTAACACCTTCAGTAATCATTTGGTGGTCACTTTCAGAACCAAACAATGACATAAGGTTTGTTTTAAATAATGTAATTACTGTACATATGAATATCCAGTATATTATTTCTATTACAAGTCCTTTAGGTAAGGCGAGTTTAACTCGCTTTTTCTCTTTTGCACCTCTGTTTTGTGCTGTAAATGTCATCATAGAATGGGAAATACTTTGTTCCGGAATAAGGGCAAAGTTTTCTATTTTACTGGCAGCATTAAAGGCAGCAATTACAGAAACACCATGGTAGTTTACAGCACTTTGTATAAATAATTTACCAAAAGGCTGACAGCATTGTTGGAGTGCTGTAATAGAACCCAAGCTAAATGTTCTGTTTATTAATCTTCGGTTAAACTTAAAGTGCTTTCGTTCTACATGGAGCATAGGTACTTTTCTGAATACATATACCATACACAGAACTGCAGAAATACCCTCGGCAATAACAGTTGCAAGACCAGCACCAATAACACTCATATTAAATATTCTTATGAATATGTAATCAAGACAGCCATTTAAAACAGATGAAATGGCTAAAAAGTTTATAGGTGTTTTGGAATCTCCTATACTTCTCAAACCAGCAGAATAAATATTGTAAAGACAGGTAAAAGGTGCACCAATAAAGACAAGTTTTAAATAACTGTTGGCATCAGCCATTATTTCTGGTGGGGTCTGTATTAGTTTCAAAATGGTATTTGAAAGCAAAAGACCTAGAATTACAATAATAGCAGTAATACCCATACCAATAGAAATAGTAGTTGCAAATTCGTTTTTGATGTCTTCATATATTTTAGCACCAAAAAACTCGCTCATAAGTACAGACGCACCAATGCAAATACCACTTATACCAAGTATAAGCATATTTACAATAGGGTCAGATGTACCAACGGCAGCTAAGGCTTTTGTTCCGGCAAATTTACCTACTATAATTGAGTCTACAGCGTTGTAAGTAAGCTGAAAAATATTACCTAGTATTATAGGAATTGAAAATTGGACAATATGATTATATATATTGCCTTTGGTCATATCTCTAATCATAAATAATTACTCCTTTGTAATGTATTTGATTATAGAATGTAAAATAAATTTTGTCAACAGAGGAAATAGTATGGAAAAAAGAACTATCAGAACAGGAAATATTGAAATAACATATATTTTGACACGAAAAAAAGTAAAGAATATTAATATGAGAGTAAAAGCTGACGGTAATGTATATGTGTCAGCCAGTAACAGAGTTTCTGTGGATTACATAGATAGATTTGTGAAATCTAAGGCTGAATTTATAATGAAAGCTATAGTAAAAATGCAATTAAAACAAAATAAACCTCTTTCATATAATGACGGAGAAAAATGCAAGGTTTGGGGCAATCCATGTCAGCTTAAGATAATTGAGGATAGTAGAGAAAGAGTAGAATATACTGACTTTGTTGTAACTGTATTTGTTAAAAATATAGAAGACAAGGCAAAAGTAGAAAAGTTATATTTAAAATGGCAAAGAGAACAAGTGGAAAAGCTGGCACAGGATATTTCAAAGAGGGTATATCCAATATATAAGAAATTTACAACTTTTCCAAATATGAAAATCAGACTTATGAAAAGTCTATGGGGTTCTTGCAATAGAAGAACTAACACTATTACTTTAAATTTAAGGCTTTTTGAGTATAATACAAAGTGTTTGTTGTATGTTTTGATACATGAATATACTCATTACATACACCCAAACCATTCAAAAGAATTTCATAAGGCAGTTTGTAGTGTAATGCCAAATTGGAAAGAATATGACAATATGCTTAAACAAAAATAATTATTAATTATAATAGAAAGGATTTAAATATATGTCTATAAATACGACGAAAATATGTGATGATTTAGAAATAGCAGATGAAGGAACTACAGTAATAGCTTATAATAAAAATAATGAAAAGGTAATAGTTCCTTATGGGGTTTTAGAGTGGAGAAATGTATATGATGACGGGGACGATTGGGACCTTCCATTGTTTTTAAAACTTTCAGAAATCAGTAGTCAGCTTATAGCTAAAGGATATAAGCCAACTTTTTTTGTTTGGTGGGATATGGGATTGTCTGGAAAAATATATGCCTATACAAATGAAGAAGATAACTCTCACTGGAAAGAATACGGCGAAACAATAGGGTATGCATAAAATAAAAAAAGTTTTACACCATAGAAAGATGTAAAACTTTTTTTGATAGTGAATCGGAAAGATAAATCCGATGGCTTGCTTGTCAAGCCACAAATTAACA
>OLVT01001230.1_pt1 | contig 22948 bp, 19 predicted proteins | sample 1673241 | NCBI WGS metagenome assembly OLVT01 (sample SAMEA3178936, study PRJEB25190) | human gut metagenome | biome: human gut; feature: human-associated habitat; material: faeces | place: Austria | collected 2013 | reverse complement strand
TCCAGTACTTCAAGAGAAGGGTTGGAAATCGTTTCACCGAATAAAGCTTTTGTATTCGGTTTGAAAGCTGCAGAAATTTCTTCTTCGCTGGCATCCGGATTAACGAAAGTCACATCGATGCCTAGCTTCTTCATGGTCACGCCAAACAGGTTGAACGTACCTCCGTAAATAGCGGAAGAGCAAACAAAGTGATCTCCTGCCTGACAGATATTAAAAATGGCATAGAAGTTGGCAGCCTGGCCGCTGGAAGTCAGCATAGCGGCCACACCACCTTCGAGGGCGGCAATCTTGGCGGCTACTGCATCGTTCGTAGGGTTCTGCAGGCGGGTATAGAAATAGCCGCTGTCTTCAAGGTCAAACAAGCGTGCCATCTGTTCGCTGGTATCATATTTGAAAGTTGTACTTTGATAGATGGGGAGTACACGGGGCTCGCCCTTTTTAGGAGTCCATCCGGCTTGTACGCACAGCGTCTCCGGCTTGAATTGCTTTGCCATAATGTTATCTGTTTTAAAAGTTTCTTATCTATTATCGCGTAAGTTGTCGCAAAAGTAGGGAAAAAATTATAATTTTGTGCTTAAGTATGGTAAAATGCTATAAATTAGCGGCTGGAAATTTGTAGCGAACCGAATAAATGATGAATAATTGGAATATGAAACGCATATTTTGTTTACTGACCATCCTCTTTTGTACTTTGTTTGTTTTTAATGCTTCGGCTCAGGAAGAGCGGGATAGTCCGAGACGTGGAGAAGGAATCTCTGTTTTCCTGGAACGTAACAAGCGCCCGGGGAGAGCCTATTATAAGGAGTTTTTGGAGCTGAACAAGAAACTTCTTAAAGGGAAGGAGGAATTGCGGCTGGGAGTGAAGTATGTACTGCCCCCATTATCAAAGCCGGTTGGCAATGGGAAGAAGACAATCAATGAACCTTTGTTCGGGAAAGCGCTTGCCAGTGTAAAAGTGACATCCAACCGTTTGCAGGGCGCTTGTTTTTATGTAGTGAGCGGACATGGAGGCCCCGACCCCGGAGCTATCGGCAGAATCGGCAAAATAGAACTGCATGAAGATGAGTATGCGTATGATGTGGCTTTGCGCCTTGCCCGTAACTTGATGCAAGAGGGGGCGGAAGTCCGTATCATTATCCAGGATGCTAAAGACGGAATCCGTGATGACAAGTACCTTTCCAACAGCAAACGTGAGACGTGCATGGGAGCTCCCATACCCTTGAACCAAGTGGCACGTCTCCGGCAACGTTGCGCCAAAATCAATGAGTTTTACAAGAAGGATCGCAAGAACTATAAATATTGCCGTGCCATTTTCCTTCATGTGGACAGTCGCAGCAAGAGCCATCAGACCGATGTGTTCTTTTACCACTCTAAAAGCAAGCCCGACAGCAAGCGTCTGGCTAAGACCATGAAGAAAACTTTCGAATCGAAATATGACAAGCACCAGCCCAACCGTGGGTTTACTGGAACTGTCAGCGCACGCAATCTTTATGTGTTAGCCAATACTTCTCCCGCTTCCGTATTCGTGGAATTGGGAAATATCCAGAACACTTTTGACCAGCGCCGTTTTGTAATCAGTTCGAACCGCCAGGCCTTGGCCAAGTGGATGATGGAGGGTTTCATCACGGATTATAAAAAGGCGAAATAAGGACAATCAACTCTGGCTCTCCTTTTTCTTTTCGTGTACCACCACGACTGTAACGGCCGTTATTATCAGCGCCATGCCGACGACGCTGGCCGGTGTGAAGCTTTCATTGAATATTAGGCAACCGATAACTACGGCTGTCAGAGGTTCCAAGGCCCCGAAAATGGAAGTCAGTGTAGGCCCTATGTATTTAATGGCCTTTACCAGGGTGATGTTGGATATAGCTGTTGCCGGCAGTGCCAGTCCGAGAATATTCAGCCATGTATGGGTGTCATTGGCCAGCCGGATGCCTCCGGTCAGACATCCTCCTATAATAAAGAACAAGGCTCCCAACCCCATTACGTAGCATGTCAATGCAGTGGAGGGAATCTGCACGGCACGGCTCTTCCTTACTCCTACGATATATCCTCCATAAAAGAATACGGACAGGCCGGCAGCAATCAGCCCGATGGTCGTGTTTCCTCCTTCAAAGTCTATTTTGCCGGATGACAAAAGTCCAGCTCCGCTTAGTGACACCAACACGGCAAACAGAATGGCGAATGACCTCTTTTCTCCGAAAAAGCCCATCATGGCCAGTGCCACGGCCAGCGGATACATGAAATGAATGGTGGATGCCACTCCGCTGGCTATGTTCTGATAGGCGATGACCAGACTGAAGGAGGTAGCTGCCCGGAGCAGGCTGAGGATGAACACCGTTCCCCAGTCTTTCCTGCTGATGCGGAATGTCTCGCCCAGCATAATGCCGAAAACGACCAAGGCAAGTGAAGCTATTCCCCATCGGTAGGCCAATACTTCGAAAGAGGAGAAGCCCGCAAGGAGTAATGAAATGGTGAAGAAAGGAGCCAGCCCGAAGGTGGCAGAGGAGAGAGCCGCATATATAAACCCTTTTATGGAGACATTTTGCATTTTTTATCTTGATTTTAATGGAGATTTTAAAATTATCTGTTTGCGTCAATTGCTTGATTCGCATTGCGTCGTGCAAAATTAATGAATAAAAACAAGCATACAGACAAGGGAGTGTCCCTTTTTTACAATACAGTATAGATATGGGTATCTAATATAGTATCGACCGGCTTGCCTGATATTTATTCGTTCCATCATGAGGTAAAAATCATTCCACCGCGGAGTAAAAATCGTTCCACCATGGTGGAACGATTTTTACTCCATGGAGGAACGAATACTTGTTCGCTGTCCGGTTCCTAAACTCTTCCGGGGAGAAAGTCTGATGGCTCCGGCAGAACAGTTTGCCTACTCTACCGGAATATAAATTTCTGTCAACAGTTCCTCCGGCGCCGTATCTGCGGGGTTGTTTAGGTAACGTTCCGCACTGGACTCATCCCGTAAGCTACATTCCATTTCGGGGATATACTTCCCGTAGATGGTGTCGTATACGGCCTGCAGATGTTCGTATGGACCTTTGTATAGGAATATGGCATAGCGGCCTGCAGCGAGCTGTTTAAATCCTATGTCTCCTTTGGCCGTTGCAAATGAGGGTAGGACCATACATACATCGGTACGCAGCTTTTCAGGGGGTGTCACTTTGGGGTCATCGTGATAGATGCAGTAGGGCATCACTTCTCCCATAGGCAGTTTTTCTTCCTGGATGAACTGGCAAAGGCGCGTCCATGCGCTGCAATAGTCGTTCAGTTTATAGTCGCCAAAGAGGCGGATGTAAATCACATTGCGGGCAGGAACTTCTTTGATTTCGTGTTTCAGTTCCAGTTCCGGACGAATAATGGCTGGTTTCATAATTACAAAGTTTTTATTGTTACGATACTCTAATGGTGAAATGCCGTATAACTGCTTGAATACTTTTGACAGTGACGAGGGCGAAGAGTAGCCTATACGGTAGGCTATGTCCGCTATCGGCATGTCCGAGTAACGAAGCAACCGGGCAGCGGCTTCGGTACGCGTCCGGACAATGAACGTACCGACGGGTTCACCCAGAAAAGCTTTCATGATGCGGTGGAAGTAGAAGGGAGAGAAATGGGAAATCCTGGCCAAAGATTTCAGGTCAATTTCTTCTCCGAGGTGCAGATTTATATAATCCACTACTGCGTTCACACACTTTTGGTATTCCTCCTGGGTTGTCTTTTTCTGCTGCATGGCTCTATTGGGCTTTTTCATGTTGCAAAAATAGGAGGAAAAGAAATAGGTTACTTGTCCGATGTTGCTATAAATGCAATATCTTTAAATAAGATAAGCTATATCCCGGCACAACTTTTTCGTGCAAGCATGAAAGTTTTGCATTCGATTTGCAATATCTTTGCATTTCAGATGAAAAAACAAATGCTTGCAGATGACCGAGGAGATTAAAAGACAACTTTGGGAGTGGGCGGCGGCCTATCATTGCGCCGGCTTCATTCAGAACGATCCCATACAGTTTCCACATCGCTATGAACGGAGGCAGGATATTGAAATCAGTGGGCTGCTGACTGCTATCATGAGTTTCGGCAACCGTAAGCAGATATTGAAAAAGGCTGATGAGTTGCATAGGTTGATGGGGGTATCGCCTCATCAATACGTATTATCTTGCCAATGGAAGAAAGACTTCCCTGCTACGGACAGAAGCAGTTTTTACCGAATGCTTTCTTATGCTGACTTTCATTCCTATTTCAGGCGTTTGCATGCTGCCTATTCTGCTTTTGACAGTCTGGAGGATGCCTTATGTACGTATGCCGGTAATCCGATGGAAAGGTTATGTGCGTTTTTGGAAGTCTCGGCAAAGAGTCCCCAAAAGAAACTGAACATGTTTTTGCGCTGGATGATAAGGAAAGGTCCGGAAGTGGATTTTGGTATTTGGGAGAGATTTGATTGTGCCTTTGGACCCGCATGTCTGCCGTGTGGCCTATGCTTTGGGACTCACCGAGACAGAAACATTTTCTTTGAAGAATGCCCGCCGGATTACTGAAGCTCTGGCAGAGGCCTTTCCGGACGACCCGTGCCTGGGGGACTTTGCTTTGTTTGGAAGCGGAGTCAGCGGAGTATTGTAGCGTGTTACCAGTCAATTTCTTGTATCCCTCTGCTCCGTAAGAAATCGTTGGCTTTACTGAAGTGCCTGCAACCGAAGAATCCGTATTCGGCAGAACGTGGGGACGGATGGACGGTAGTCAGAATCAAGTGTCTGCTGCTATTGATTAAAGCGGCTTTCTCTTTGGCGTACACTCCCCAAAGCATGAATACAAGATTCTCCCGTTCATCACTCAGTTTCTTGATAACAGCGTCTGTGAAGGTTTCCCATCCCATGTTCCGGTGCGAGCCGGTTTCGTGGGCACGTACTGTGAGGACGGAATTCATAGGAAACACGCCTTGCGCTACCCAACGGTCCAGATTTCCGGAAGTCGGAATGGGCTTTCCCAAGTCCTGATGTATTTCCTTGAATATGTTTGCCAGAGAACCGGGAATGGCTATTCCTTTCGGTACGGAAAAGCAGACTCCATAATACTGACCGGGATTAGGATAAGGGTCTTGTCCGAGGATGACGACTTTCACTTTCTCGAACGGGCAAGAGTTGAAGACGTGGAAAATTTGATGGCCGGGAGGTAGCACGTTGGCATGTCCATACTCACTTTTTACAAATGCTACCAGCTTCTCAAAATAAGGTTTGTCAAACTCCTCTTGCAGGTGTTTTCTCCAGCTTTCTTCTATTTTTACGTTCATAAGAGTCTTGCAGTTACATATGAATAGGAAACGATGTTGCAAAAATACAAATAATCCGGATGAGGCGGATGCATTTACGAGTATAAAGAATGTTTTAATTATTGTATGAAACGATAGTTATTTTGAGTAAGTTTATTACTTTTGTGGTGTAATGCCGGACACTAAGCATAGAGCCGCCATTGCTGAGGTTAAACTGATTGGTAAAATAAAGGAATGGAAAATTTTCATCGTATGGATGCTTGTCCGGTACGGGATGTACTGAGCAGGTTGGGAGACAAATGGACAATGCTTGTGCTGGTCACACTGAAAGCGAATGGAACGATGCGCTTTTGCGATATACAGAAAACCATAGGGGATATTTCCCAGCGGATGTTGACGGTTACATTGCGCTCATTGGAGACGGACGGGCTGATTGTCAGGAAAGTCTATGCGGAAGTTCCTCCCCGAGTAGAATACTGCTTAACGGAAAGAGGATTAAGTCTTATTCCCCATATCCAAGGATTGGTGGATTGGGCGTTGCAGCAGATGAGTGGTATTATGGAAAGCCGGGTTTTACATACGTCATGACTTGCTCTGGCATTAATCTATCAGTGAGCTTTTTCTGCAAGAATATCTGCCAGCGACCGTTGGGTTAATTTACTCTCAATCCAAGCAAGGACATCAAATGTCTTTAAAAGTTGGCGTTCATATTTATCTTGTTCGATTTTTTGAATGTCTTTTTGGTATTGTAGCCAGCGTTTATTTCTAGCTTTCTCGTATGATGGAAGCGGATAGCCCTGTATAAACTTGAATATTAACTTTTCTGTGATATAAGTCTGTTTCTCGAAGCGGATGTTTCTTTTGATGGAAATAATTTCGTTCTCAAAGAAATCATAATTGCCTAATTCTGCTTGGAGTAAAAGATTTACCAATCTTGCTATCTTGTAAGAAGGAAATGCGCAAAATAACTTTCCCAAACTAAATATCTTTTTCATGTATTTGCGAGCTTGTACATAATCTTTCGTATACATGCCTAATACAGCGAAGCTTAGATATAACCGTAATTGAGACTCAAGTCCTAATGATGTTACTTTTTTTAGTAATTCATTTTCTTGCTTATCCCTTAGCTCTAAGGCCTGTTCAAAGTTTCCGGCTTGTAACAAGCTATTGGATTTGTAGATATATATCAAGGTTTTCAGATGTAAGATGAATTCAGTGGAGTACTCATTTTGTGTTAATTCTTCTAGTTTAGAAAGGAAAAAGGGAGTTTCATGATATAATCCGGCAATACATAAACTGTCTAAAATACCTTGTATGGCACTTAAATAGTAGATAGGAGGATTTAATATTAAATGTTGGTTGTCGTTAAATAAGTTGATAAGCTCTTGGTAATATCGGATAGCCGATTTATAATTGCCGGAGTTAAGATAATAAGTGGCTTGGAATAGCAAATGTAACTTTTGCGCTTCGAATCCTTGGTAGGAATTGTTTGCGATTAAATGGAGTTCGCTCAATACGAGATCGTTTAAATCCTCTTTTTGTTTGTCGGAACGGATATAGCCTTTGTTAATTAAACGGTGTTTAAGAATATCGTATAGCTGTGTATGTTGATTAAGGGTTCTTGCGTATTTTAATACTTCATTGATTTTCATTTGCTTGTTTACCAGCTGCTTTTCTGAGATTGTTTTAAAATCAAGAGCGCTTAAGTATTTCAGTTCCGTTCTCCGAATCAATAAAAGCAAGGAATCATTTTCATAAGTGATCGCTAATTTTTTTGCTTTATCTAATTCAATGAAAGCTTCATCAAATATTTCTCGTTCGAATAATACGCCAGCCTTTGATATATAATTGAAAATTCTTGTTTGGACATCCTGTTTTTCTCTTAGTCTAACTAAACATTCTAGAAGTACCCGATATAAATGTTTGACTGCGGTCTCGAAACTCTTCCCGTCTTGAATCTGACAAAAGCGTGTATACAGCTGTTCGGGAGACGTATTAGCGTCTATTAGATTAAAAAGGGTGAGGTATACCTTATCACCGTTTTGAAGGTTTGCGCAAAGATGGAAATATCTTTTCTCAGCTTTTGTCAAGGTGTTGACAAGCATTAATAATATGTATGTGTTATTCATGGACTTTTGATGTTATCAAGTGTTTGATATATAGTGAATATGAGAAATTGTATGATGCAAATATATCGATTTGGGTTTATCTACGATGAAGATTAATTGATGATTTTTATATTTTGGATCTTTTTATATTTGCGACATCGGTGAATGAATTTAAATTAACATGAAATCTGGTGTACCAAGCGGAATATATGATATTTTTGTTAAACGAATGATTAATAAGAGAAAAGCATGAAAGACTTACGGAATCATAATATATTGGTTGTTGGAAGTAGCAATACCGATATGGTCATAAAGACGAATCATCTCCCTCGTCCGGGAGAGACGGTATTAGGCGGAACATTTTTTATGAACCCGGGTGGGAAAGGAGCGAATCAAGCGGTTGCTGTTGCGCGGTTAGGGGGACAGGTCTCGTTTATTTGTAAAACAGGCAGTGATATATTCGGACATCAATCCCAGCAGCTATTTGAGGAAGAGGGGATTGATACTTCCTATATTTTCTCAGATCCGAAGAATCCATCTGGCGTAGCGTTGATTACGGTGGATGCTCATGCTGAAAACTGTATTGTGGTGGCCTCCGGAGCTAATGCTAATCTATTACCTTCTGATTTAGCGAAATCGGAAGAGGCGATAGAACAAGCCGAGTTGATATTAATGCAGTTAGAAATACCGATGGATACTGTTGAGTTTGTCGCAAAGACAGCTTGGAAGAAAAATAAGCGAGTAATACTAAATCCGGCTCCAGCTCAACCATTGTCAGCATCGCTTTTGGAACATCTTTATATGATAACTCCCAATGAAACAGAAGCTGAGATGATATCAGGAGTGAAGATAACAGACGAAGTTTCTGCATGTAAAGCTGCACAGGTGATTAGGGGGATGGGGGTACAGAACGTAATTATTACTTTAGGTTCTAAAGGTGCTTTGATCTATTGTGATTCAACCGTTAAAATGATACCTGCTATAAAAGTAGAAGCAATAGATACAACTGCGGCAGGTGATGTATTCAATGGTGCATTAACTGTAGCTTTATCAGAGAGACGTGATTTGACGGATGCGGTACAATTCGCTTGCAAAGCTTCCGCCATTTCCGTGACTCGTGTGGGAGCGCAATCTTCTGTTCCTTACCGGAATGAGGTGGATATTTTTGATTAATCTATAAAAACAATCTAATATTATGAAACAAACAGTATTTGCGGTGATAACGGTAGCCTCTTTATTTCTAGGGGCGACCTCATGTTCCCAACAACCCTCGGCAAAGGATCAAACGACGGTGCCCGCTGAGTTTACGATTAGTAAAGAAAAGTTGATGGATAAGATTAAGGGAGGTTGGGCCGGACAAACCATAGGCTGTACGTATGGCGGTCCGACGGAGTTCAAATATAACGGAACCATGATTCAGGAATACGTACCGATCGTATGGCCGGACGGATATATCAAGTGGTGGTACGAGAATGTACCCGGATTGTACGATGATGTTTATATGGACCTTACATTCGTGGATGTCTTTGACCGGTTGGGATTGGACGCTCCTGTGGACTCATTCGCCATGGCGTTCGCTACGGCGGGATATACGTTATGGCATGCTAACCAGTCGGCACGTTATAATATTTTGCAAGGGATCATGCCTCCGGCGTCCGGCCATTGGCTGAATAACCCTCATGCGGATGATCTGGATTATCAGATCGAGGCGGACTATGCCGGACTGATGTCGCCGGGTATGCCGAATACGGCTTCCGAGATTTCTGATAAGATCGGGCATATCATGAATTACGGAGACGGTTGGTACGGCGGTGTGTATGTCGGGGCGATGTATTCGTTATCGTTTATCTCGGATGATATCGAGTTTATCGTGACCGAGGCGTTAAAGACGATACCGGAGCAAAGTACCTATTATAAATGTATGAGCGATGTGATCCGCTGGCATAAGGAATATCCGGACGATTGGAAACGCACTTGGTTTGAATGTGAGAAGAAATGGAGCTCGGATATCGGCTGTCCGGATGGCGTTTTCGTTCCGTTCAATATCGATGCCGTGATCAATAGCGCATACATTCTTATCGGCTTGCTTTATGGTGAGGGAGATTTCTATAAGACATTGGATATCTCTACCCGTTGTGGACAAGATTCGGATTGCAACCCAGCCTCCGCGGGTGGTATCTTAGGAACAATCCTTGGTTATAGCCGTATACCGGATTATTGGATGAAGAACTTGAGAGAGGTGGAGAATATGGATTTTGCCTATACGACCATCTCATTGAATAAGACTTACCAAATGGGCTTCGATCAAGCGTTGCAAGTGATAGAGCGCAACGGCGGTTCCGTTTCAGGTGACGAGGTGACGATCAAATGCCAGCAACCTGTAGCCGTTCGTTACGAGAAGGCTTTCGAGGGTATGTATCCGATAGAGAAAGTGGCGGTTAATAAGAATTTGTCCGATGTAGGAGAACTTCCATTTGAGGGAACAGGTGCCGTATTCAAAGGCTTTGTGAACGCTAAAGATGATAAATACGTAGCGAAAGTAGAGATGTACCTAGATGGGGAGCTGGTTGAGACGGCGAACCTTCCGGCATCCTATACGACTCGTAGGAACGACCTGTTTTGGAAGTATCAGCTGTCCAAGGGAAAACATACGGCTACGTTTAAATGGCTAAATCCACGTAATGATGTCTCCGTACATTTCGGTGAGATACTGATTTACTCGGATGCTCCGAAAGAGATTGTTCACCAATAAAATTATAAAGATTATGAAGAAATCATTGTTTCTGATGGGCTTATTCGCCTTGTTTGTCTCCTGTAAGGGGAATGTTTCTCAAACCGATAAGCCTCAACCGGTAAATCTTATTCTAGATACCGATTTAGGTCCGGACTATGATGATGTGGGCGCTATGGCCTTGATGCATGCCTTGGCGGATAGCGGTCAGGTAAATATTCTTGCGACTCTTTCCTCCAACCATGATGAGCGGGTGGTGCCTTGCATTGAGGTGCTGAACACTTATTTCAACCGTCCGGACATACCGGTAGGGGCACCAAAGAGCGAACCGGGGGCCTCCTTGACTACTTGGCATAAAACGAAGTGGACTGACGAGTTACCCGCTAACTATCCGCATCATACGGCGAAGACTTCCGACGCTCCGGATGCCCTGAAGGTGTATCGTAAGATTCTGAGCGAACAACCGGATACCAGCGTTGTTATTTGTACGATTGGTTTCTTCTCTAATTTAAGGGATTTGCTTCAATCGGGAGCTGATGAATATAGCGATCTCTCCGGAAAGGAATTAGTCGCCAAGAAAGTGAAACGTTTGGTTTCTATGGCGGGCCTGTTTCCGGAAGGTAAAGAATTCAATGTGTATTGCGATGTCCCTGCCTCTAAAGTCGTAGCGGAGGAATGGCCTACAGAGATTGTCTTTAGCGGTTTTGAGATCGGGAACGTAATCTTGACCGGAAAGAAACTGGTGCAAATGAACGTGGAGAACAGTCCTGTAAAAGATGCGTATGCCCTTTGTTTCACGGAGGGAGACCCGGAAGGGCGCATGAGCTGGGATCATACGGCGGTATTGGTCGCTATAAAAGGTTATGAGCCTTATTTCGATGTAGAGCGAGGTACCTTTCATGTCGTAGATGATGAGGGGACTAACAATTGGGTGGCAAATCCCAATGGCCGTGATCTTCGTTTGATCGAGAAGATGCCGCCTACGGAGGTCGCTTCCTTGATAGAGAATTATATGATGCATCAACCATCTATTAAATAGTATTTTATGTATATCGTACAAGATTATTCTTTAGCTGTCATATTCTGTGTCGTTACGATGCTTTGTTGGGGATCGTGGGGGAATACGCAGAAATTAGCCTCCAAGACTTGGAGATATGAGTTCTTCTATTGGGACTACGTGATTGGTGTCTTGCTCCTTTCTCTGATTTCCGGCTTTACCTTGGGCAGCATCGGGACGGAAGGACGCAGTTTCCTGCCGGATTTGGCGCAAGCGAATCTCGCTAGTTTAGGGAGTGCCTTTTTGGGCGGTATTATTTTTAATGCTGCCAATATCTTGTTGTCTGCGGCGATCGCCATTTGCGGATTGTCGGTCGCTTTTCCGGTAGGGATCGGATTGGCCTTGGTGCTAGGCGTATTGGTTAACTATTTCGGGGCGGCGAAGGGGGAACCGACTTATATCTTTATCGGTGTAGCCTTAATCACGGTCGCCATCATCTTGAATGGCCTGGCTTATAAGAAAGCCTTGGTCGGTACCAAGAAAGTATCGGGGAAGGGGATCCTTATATCGGTTGTGGCCGGCGTGATCATGGCCTTTTTCTATCGTTTTGTCGCCGCTTCCATGGACATGGAGAATTTCGCTTCTCCGGCACCCGGGAAGTTGACGCCTTATACCGCCGTATTTGTTTTTGCCATAGGAGTATTTGTTAGTAATTTCTTATTTAACACATTGGCAATGAAACATCCGGTGGAAGGTAAGCCTGTCTCCATATCCGGTTATTTTAAAGGAGATATGAGTACGCATCTCGTGGGTGTATTGGGGGGTGTTATCTGGTGTATCGGTCAATCTTTCAGTATGATAGCGTCAGAGAAAGCGGGAGCGGCTATATCTTACGGATTGGGGCAAGGAGCCACGCTAGTCTCCGCTTTATGGGGCATCCTTATCTGGAAAGAGTTCAAGGGAGCGCCAGCCATTTCCAATCGTCTGAATGTCGGGATGTTTATTTTATTCGTGATCGGACTTGGGTTCTTAATTTATGCGGGAGCTTAAATAACGTTATTTTTATTTATTCCGGAAAAAACATTACCTTTGTTCTTGTTTCTTGTTTATGGGAGTTTAATAACGAAAAAAGACGATCTATGAAAGAAGAAGGTGATGTATTCAAAAAGTTCCGTGATTCCTTCAGCAGGATGGAGGGACATTTCCATATACTAGAACAGCGTGTGCCGGTTGAACTTCAGATGGAGTATTTCAAATACTCGGAAAACGTACGGAAGGAAAACCGGCCTCCCCGTCCCTTATCGGAGGATGAGTGCGAGACCCTGTACAACACTTTGTTGACGGAGGAAACCACGGACAAGACCGAGAAGAGATATTTGTTATCTCAATTGGCTACCTCGAAATCCGTCCGTGCGTACCGATTGTTGGAGGAATACACCCAGCATCCGGACCCGGAAGTGACAGATTGGGCCTACATGGCTTTGATGGAGTCTCGTATCTCCTTAGAGTCCGATTTCTCCGACGAGAAACAAATTTATATCTCGACCGGCTTGGGAGGAAAAGGGGAGAAGCTGCGTTTCTATGTCTTGATGACGTCTAAAGGCAAGAAACCTTTCCAAGAATATCAGCGGCAGACAATCGAGCGGGAGTTCGCTTATTATCTGCCGAAAACGGACTGCGAGATCGAGCGTTTGACGATCGGTGAGCAGTATGTGGAGCTGGTGTTCTTGATCCCGGTACGTACGGATATAAAAGCCACGTTGGACCGGGTGATCAATGAATGTAACCAATACGGCGATTTCCTCTCGAATGTTTTCACGATCACGAATGTCAAGGAATTGACACCCGAGGAGATTTCCGAGATTATAAGTAAGAATGGAGACGATTAAGCAAGCTATTAAGTATGGTGTAGTCGGGTTGAGCAATACCTTGATAACGATGATTGTTATCTGGGTGATGATGAAACTCTTCGGATGCCGGGAAGGTTTATCTAACTTAACGGGATATGTGGCAGGCATATTAAACAGTTTCATCTGGAACAAGCAATGGACTTTCAAGGGAAGTTCCACCGGATGGACGAAAGGGGCGGTTCGGTTCACGATCGCTTTCATTATTTGTTATGCCTTACAGTACGGATTGGTACTGATCTTGAATTCCCGACTTACGATCGATCATTACTACAACCACTTGATTGGAATGGCTTTCTATACGGTGATTAATTTTTTAGTAAATAAGTTTTATACCTTTAAAGCTTAAAAGGCATGAAGAAGTTAGCGGTTATAGTCCCGTGTTATAACGAGGAAGCCGTGATCGAGGAATCGTATCGGCGTACGAAAGAGGTCTTGGTAAAGTTGCCGAACCCTACGGAGATTATCTATATAAATGATGGCAGTCAGGATAAGACACGTTCTTTGTTGGATCATATAGCCGCTACCGATCCTCATGTGAAGGTGATTCACTTCTCCCGGAATTTCGGTCATCAACCGGCGGTAACGGCGGGTATCAATAACTGTGACGCTGATTTGGCGATTATCATCGACGCCGATATGCAGGATCCGCCGGAATTGATTCCGGATCTGCTGGAAGTGCAGGAGAGAGAGAATGCCAACGTGGTTTATTGCGTCCGTAAGTCACGGGAAGGGGAGAGTCTTTTCAAGCTGTTCACCTCCAAGGCTTTTTACCGGGTGATGAATTATATGAGCGAGGTCCATTTCCCGCTGGATACAGGAGATTTCCGTTTAGTGGACCGGAAGGTGATGAATGAGTTCGACCGTTTTAAGGAACGGGGAAAATATATCCGTGGCTTGATAAGCTGGGTGGGCTTCCACCAAGTGCCGTTTTATTATGAGCGTGAGGCGCGTATCGCCGGCGAGACGAAATATCCGATTAGTAAGATGCTGAAATTTGCGTCGACGGCAATGCTTTATTTCTCGAAGAAGCCGTTGCGTTTGGCGACGAGTCTCGGGTTTATATCCGTATTGGTCGGTATAATCTTGGCGGTTTGGTTCACGTTGGGCAAGATCTATGGTTTTAGTAACGCCGAGGTTGGCTGGACTTCTATCATGACTTCCATTATCTTCTTTGGAGGTGTGCAGCTATTGACGGTCGGCGTGTTAGGGCAATATGTCGGTATCCTCTTTGACGAGATCAAGGCCCGTCCCGAATACATTATTGACGAGAAGAAAAACTATTAAAAAACATCGGAGGCGAAATAAGCCGTTTCTCTATGATCTGAATTCTGTTCCATGATAAATGTCTTTTCATGATATACTCGTGAATGTAACATAAACAATTCGATATCCAGATAGTTTATACATAGAAGAGATTAATAAAACTTATGTGTCATGAAGTATAGAATAGAGAAAGATACCTTAGGTGAGGTGGAAGTGCCGGCGGACGTTTATTATGGGCCGCAAACACAACGGAGCGTGAATAATTTCAAGATCGCCACCGATATTAGCCGGATGCCCGAAGAGGTGATAGAGGCGTTCGCTTACTTGAAAAAAGGAGCGGCTTTGGCTAATAAAGACGCCGGCGTCTTGTCTCCGGAGAAATGCGAGTTGATCGGTAAGGTATGCGACGAGATCTTGGCGGGTAAATTAAATGACTCCTTCCCCTTGATCGTATGGCAAACGGGGAGCGGGACCCAGACGAATATGAATGTCAATGAGGTGATCGCCAACCGGGCGCATGTGTTGACCGGAGGAAAGCTAACGGATAAGGAGAAAGTGCTGCTTCCGAACGATGACGTGAATAAATCGCAATCCTCCAATGATACGTTTCCTTCCGCTATGCATATTGCCGCCTATAAGGTGATAGCGGAGGTGACGATCCCGGGATTGGAGAGTCTGTATCGTGCGTTGGCGCTAAAAAGTGAGGAGTTCATGAAGATCGTGAAGATCGGGAGGACTCATTTTATGGATGCCACTCCATTGACATTGGGGCAAGAGTTCAGTGGCTATGCGGCTCAATTAGAATATGGTATACGGAAAGTAAAGGATTCCCTATCGCATATCTCCGAATTGGCTTTAGGAGGTACGGCGGTTGGGACCGGTATTAACGCCCCGGTCAATTATGACGAGTGTGTCGCTAAGAAGATATCAGAGTTGACTGGGCTTCCTTTTGTAACCGCTCCGAATAAATTCGAGGCCCTAGCTACCCATGATGCCTTGGTTGAGGCGCATGGAGCCTTGAAATCCGTAGCGGTCAGCTTAATGAAGATCGCGAACGATATACGAATGTTGGGCTCAGGTCCTCGTGCCGGTATCGGTGAGATCCATTTGCCGGAGAACGAGCCGGGTTCCTCCATCATGCCGGGAAAGGTGAATCCTACGCAATGCGAGTCATTGACGATGATCGCCGCTCAAGTAATGGGTAACGACGTGACAATCTCGATAGCCGGCTCCAACGGGCAGTTCGAGTTGAACGTATTTAAGCCGGTGATTATCTCGAACTTCTTGCAAAGCGCCCGCTTGATTGGTGACGGTTGCCTGAATTTCAGTGAACGTTGCGTAAAAGGCATTACCCCGGTGAACGAAAACATCAAACGCCATCTGGATAGCTCCTTAATGCTGGTTACCGCCTTGAATCCGAAAATAGGATATTACAAGGCCGCCGCTATCGCCCAAAAAGCCTATCAAGAAAATAAGACTTTGCGGGAGGCGGCTATCGAGTCCGGTTATGTGACCGCCGAGGAGTTTGATCGTTGGGTAGACCCGTCCAAGATGGTAGGAAAGATTGAGTAGTGTCAAAACTGCTACATCTTCTCCCAAAAATGAAACAAAGAGTTAAGATGATAATGGATATTTTTGTACCGTTATCATTTTAATTCTTTGTATTATGAAGAGCACACGATGTATTTTGTCTATAATCTTAGGGTTGCTGGCCGGATGGCTACCTCTGGGTGCGGTTACCGTATTGAAGAACCTACAGGTTGAGTATCAAACCAATCCACTGGGAATTGATGTCAGTCAGCCACGTTTTAACTGGCAGATGGAGTCCGATCGCTATGGGGCCTGTGGGCAGGCTTATCGGTTATGGGTGGCCGATAGTCCGGAGCAATTGGCTGCCGGGCGTTATATCTATGATTCGGGAAAGGTTCTTTCCGGGGAATCGGTCGGCGTAGTTTATCAAGGAAAAGCATTGCAACCTTCCACTCGCTATTATTGGAAAGTTTCCGTATGGGATGAATCGGGAACGGAAATTACCTCCACCGAGCCTGCGTGGTTCGAGACCGGTCTTCTGGGTTCCGGATGGAGTGGTGCCCGTTGGATCGGCTCGTCGGAGACACAACTCTCCAAATATCGCTCGCATTATGTGATCGACTATGATGTGCGGGTGGCCGAGGGTAATGATAAAGCCGTATTTGTCTTTGGGTCGAGGGACGCTGATAATTATGTGTCTGCTGAACTGGACTTGAATGGTTCGGGGGACGCCCGTTTCATTTTACGTCATACCACGGATGGAAAAACGAGGCAAGATGCGGCGGAAAGTCTGGCCTCTATCATCCCAGCCTCGGATAAGCATAAGGTGCATCATATCCGGTTGAAGGTGACGACGGCCCAATATGCCTTGAAATATTTCGTGGATATAGAGATCGATGGAAAGACCTTGGTGAATTCCTCTTTGACTCCCGAGGAGAAAGAACGGAAGAGCCGTGGTGATTTCTGGGGAGGCAAGGAAGGGGCTTTCACCGTGTATCCTTATTCGGATGGAGAGTTGGTTTATCATTGCCGTTTGTACGCGATCGGTTTCCTGCAACCTAAAGGGCAGACCGCTACATTCTCCAACTTGTGTATCAGCGAGGATACGTGGAATACGCTTCTGTACAATCCTGCCGAGACTTATGTGGAGAAAGGGGAGGGAAAGCTCAATGTCTGGTATCCGGGCGAGAACGTATCCGCTCCCATGCTCCGGAAAGCGATAAAGATAGAGAAACCGGTCAAGAGCGCCCGTTTATACGCTACCGCTAGGGGTGTCTACGAGTTCTCGGTGAACGGGCAGAAGGTTGGAAAGGATTATCTGAATCCGGGTTGGACGGATTACCGTTACCGTATCATGTATAATACGTATGATATAACGGATTTGCTACGACCGGGCGATAATGGTATCGGGGCGATGTTGGGCGCCGGATGGTGGAGCGAGCATAGCGGTTTCCTTACCGGTTGGCAGGATCAATACGGAACCCGCCAGTCCTTATTGGGAAAGATCGTGATCGAGTATGCCGACGGTACTCGTGAGACGATCGTTACGAATGATAGCTGGAAATGTTATGACCGGGGACCGATCACTTTTAACGGCCTTCAGAATGGAGAGGAATATGATGCCCGGAAAGAGGTGAACGGCTGGGATGCTCCGGGTTTTGATGACTCGTCATGGAAACCGGCGACCTTATTCGCCGCTCCTCCGGTAAATGTGGAGATCCAAGGATATGTAGGCAGCCCGATACAAAATAATGTGACCCTGACCGCTCAGTCCATGGTAGAGCCTATTCCCGGCGTCTATGTCTATGATATGGGGCAGAATATGGTCGGTGTTCCCCGTCTGACTTTCAAGGGAAAGGCCGGACAGGAAATCACGATCCGTTTCGGGGAGATGAATTATCCGGAAACGATCCCTACCGAGCCGGTCGCCCCGTACACGATCGCGATGTATAAGGAGAAGAAAGGGCAAGTCTATACGGATAATTACCGGAGCGCCCTTTCCACGGATCGTTATATCTTGAAAGGGGATGCGGCGGGTGAGACGTATGAGCCTCGCTTTACGTTCCATGGTTTCCGTTACGTGGAGATTCACGGGTTGGAGAGGCCGTTACCCTTGGAGGCGGTGAAAGGGATCGTGCTGGAATCTATCGGTGCGCGGACGAGCGGTTATGAGACGTCGGACGAGCGTGTCAACCGTTTGTTTAATAACATCATTTGGGGCCAACGGGGTAATTTCCTGTCGGTTCCGACCGATTGTCCGCAACGGGATGAGCGTATGGGCTGGACAGGGGATGCGCAGGTATTCGCTCGTACGGCTACTTATAATATGAATGTCGATCCGTTTTACACCCGTTGGCTCTACTCGGTCCGGGATAATCAAGGAGATGACGGTAGTTATGCGAACTATATACCCGTGGTCGGTTTCCCGCCTCACGGCGCGGAGGATGGCGGAGGTGCCATGGGATGGATGGAAGCCGGCGTGATCGTACCGTGGCAAATGTATCAACAATACGGAGACGTGCGTATTCTGGAACAGCATTACGCTTCCATGGTCGCTTATATGGATTATTTGGAGCGTCGTGCCGTACGCTATGTACAGCCCTTCGGTGGTTTCGGCGATTGGCTGGCTATCGAGCCGACGAATTCCATGTTGACGAACACCGCTTACTCCGCCTACGACGCTTTGATTATGGAGCAGGTAGCGAAACGTTTAGGGAAGGACGCGGACCAAAGGCGTTTCCGTACTTTCTACGAGAACGTGAAGAGGTCTTTTAACGACCTGTTCGTAAACGAGGAAGGACGCACGTTCGCCCCGACGGTGGAATCTATCTTTGGTAAGGACTCGCAAGTAGGTATGTGGCCCGGAACGGCGGCTACCGAGGCGAAAATCGTAGATACGCAGACCTCATACGTGGTTCCTCTCCAGTTCGATCTGTTCAATGAGAAAAACAAACCCTTGGCGATCCGGCATCTGGTAGAGAATATCAAGAAACATAATTATACGCTTACGACCGGTTTTATCGGTACGCCTTACCTGAATTTGGTATTATCCGACAATGGTTATGACGATGTCGCCTATAAGCTGTTTGAGCAAACCGCCTATCCTTCATGGCTATACCCTGTCCTGCAAGGCGCTACCACGATTTGGGAACGTTGGAATTCCTACACGTTGGTAAATGGCTTCGGCCCTGTGGATATGAACTCTTTCAACCATTATTCGTATGGCGCTATCGAGGAGTGGATGATAGCTTATACCTTGGGTATCCAGCGGGATGAGGAACAACCCGCCTATAAGCACATCATCCTTCAACCCCGTATCGGCGGAACCTTCTCGTTCATCCGGGGTCATTACGATTCCGCCTATGGCCGTATCGAGAGTGGATGGCAAATCCAAAAGAAGGGCTATATATACGAGGCAACCATCCCCGCTAATACGACGGCTATTTTATATCTGCCCGCTAAATCGGAGAAGTCCGTTCGTATGGAGAAAGGGCAGGAGGGTATCACGTCCGTGGGGTTGAAGGATGGGAAGGCTGTGTACCGATTGGGATCGGGGAGCTACCGGATATGTGTGGATTGAATATTTAGAAAATATTTGGCCTTGCACCGGGTGTGCGGTCGAATTTCAAATTTGAAACCGGGCTTACATCGGGTGTGCGGTCAAATTTCAAATTTGAAACCGGGTTTACATCGGGTGCGCGGTCAAATTTCAAATTTAAAACTGGGCTTACATCGGGTGCAAGGTCGAATCTTGGAGAAATGCGGTGCTTCTCACCCGGTGTAAGGTCAGATTTTGTAAAAACGATAGTGCCCGGCCTTATTAAAATCTGTACATTCGCGCAAAAATAAATAAGAACATTGTTCATGATTGTTTAATTCTAATTAGATCAAGCGAGAATGTCAATACGAAAATCGGATCGCATTATCAGCGTGGAGCACGTATCGAAGTATTTTGGCGAGAAGGCCGTGCTGAATGATGTAAATTTACAGGTCCGCAAGGGCGAGTTTGTAACCATTTTGGGGCCTTCCGGTTGCGGAAAGACTACCCTGTTGCGTTTGATAGCCGGCTTCCAGACGGCCTCCGAGGGCGTTATCACGATGTCCGGGAAGGAGATTACGCAGACGCCGCCGCATAAACGTCCCGTAAATACGGTATTTCAGAAATATGCTTTATTTCCACATCTGAATGTGTACAATAATATCGCCTTTGGCCTGAAGCTGAAGAAACTTCCTTCCGCCACGATCGAGAAGAAAGTGAAACAAGCGTTGAAAATGGTAGGGTTGACAGACTATGAGGATCGGGATGTCGATTCCCTTTCCGGTGGCCAACAGCAACGTGTGGCGATCGCTCGCGCTATCGTGAATGAGCCGGAGGTGTTATTGCTGGATGAGCCGTTGGCGGCCTTGGACTTGAAGATGCGCAAGGACATGCAAATGGAATTGAAAGAGATGCATAAGTCCTTAGGCATTACGTTCGTGTACGTGACCCACGACCAAGAGGAAGCGCTGACGCTTAGCGACACGATCGTTGTCATGAGCGAGGGAAAGATCCAGCAAATCGGTACCCCGATCGATATTTATAACGAGCCGGTCAATTCGTTCGTCGCTGATTTCATCGGTGAGAGTAACATCTTGAACGGGACGATGATCAAGGATAGGCAAGTCTCTTTCGCCGGTCATGAGTTCGAGTGCGTGGATGAGGGATTCGGGGAGCAAATGCCGGTAGATGTCGTGTTGCGCCCCGAGGATATTTACATCTTCGAGCCGTCGGAGGCGGCGATGTTGACGGGTACGGTAACCTCCTCCATCTTTAAGGGTGTGCATTATGAGATGATGGTGCAAACCCCGAACGGATACGAGTTCATGGTACAGGATTACCACTGTTTCGAGGCAGGTAGCGAGGTCGGGCTTCTTATCAAGCCTTTCGATATCCATGTAATGAAGAAAGAGCGTATTTGCAATACCTTCGAGGGAAAGCTTATCGACGCTACGCATGTGGAATTCCTAGGCTGTACGTTCGAATGTAAGGAAGTAACCGATATAGAGCCAAATACGCCTGTGAAAGTCGAGATCGATTTTAAAGATGTGATCTTGGAGGATAACGAGGAAGACGGTCGCCTGACCGGAGAGGTGAAATTTATCCTCTACAAAGGCAACCATTATCATCTGACCGTGTTTACAGATTGGGACGAGGACATCTTTGTCGATACCAACGATGTATGGGATGATGGAGACCATGTCGGCATAACGATCGCCCCGGATAAAATTCGAATTATTCATGCTTAAAAAGGGAAGGAAGTGATCAATACGTTTTCTGCATTTTTTATGAGACGAAGGAACTGGACCATTCCTTATGTCCTGTTCTTGGCCATCTTTGTCGTGATACCGCTCTTCTTGATCGTGTATTACGCCTTTACGAATGACGAGGGGATGTTTACCTTCGCCAATTTCCGTAAGTTCATGATCCATCCCGAGGCGATAAACACCTTCGTGTATTCAGTCGGGATCGCTTTGATAACGACCATTCTTTGTCTGCTGCTGGGATATCCGGCCGCTTGGATATTGAGCCAAGCCCGGTTTAATACTTCCCGTACGATGGTCGTCTTGTTCATCCTTCCGATGTGGGTCAATATCCTGATCCGTACGTTGGCTACCGTGGCTTTGTTCGATTTCCTGAATTTCCCGCTGGGAGAGGGGGCCTTGATCTTCGGTATGGTGTACAACTTCCTGCCTTTTATGATCTACCCGATTTATAATACGCTCCAGAAGATGGATCACAGCTTGATCGAGGCGGCGCAAGACTTGGGGGCGAATCCGTTGCAGGTATTTCTCAAGGCCGTATTCCCGCTATCCATGCCGGGAGTGATGAGCGGCATCATGATGGTATTTATGCCGACCATCTCTACGTTTGCCATCGCCGAGTTGTTGACGATGAACAATATCAAGCTCTTCGGTACGACCATACAGGAGAATATCAATAACGGTATGTGGAACTACGGGGCGGCGCTTTCTCTTATCATGTTGTTATTAATCGGAATCACGGGATTGTTCAGCAATGAGAGCAGTGATTCGGCGAATGAGGGAGGGCTTATCTGATGGTGAAATATTTAGCTAAGGGATATCTGTGGGCTTTGCTTTTGTTGCTCTACTCGCCGATCCTGATTATCATGATCTTCTCGTTCACGGAGGCGAAAGTGCTGGGTAACTGGACCGGGTTCTCCACGAAATTATATAGCTCCCTTTTTGCCGGCAACGTGCAGCACTCGTTGGTAAGCGCCCTTTGGAATACGTTCGCTATCGCCATGATAGCCGCTACGGTATCTACCTTGTTGGGAAGCGTGGCCGCTATCGGGATCTTTAATTTGAAGGCGAGGGCCCGCAATGCCGTGAGCTTTGTCAATAACATCCCGATGTTGAATCCGGATATCATCACCGGTATTTCCTTGTTCCTGTTGTTTGTCAGCTTGGGGATCTCCCAAGGGTTCACGACGGTCGTGCTGGCGCATATCACGTTCTGTACGCCGTATGTGGTGCTAAGCGTCATGCCCCGCTTGAAGCAGATGAACCAGAATATCTACGAGGCGGCGTTGGATTTGGGGGCGACCCCGTTTCAGGCCTTGCGGAAGGTGATCTTCCCGGAAATCCGTCCGGGTATGATCAGTGGCTTTATCCTTGCCTTCACGCTGTCTATCGACGATTTCGCCGTGACCATATTCACGATTGGTAATGAGGGCTTGGAAACCCTTTCCACCTTTATCTACGCGGATGCCCGGAAAGGAGGATTGACCCCGGAACTGCGTCCCCTCTCAACGATTATCTTCGTAACCGTGTTAGTATTGTTGATTGTTATAAATAAACGTGCTGAGAAAGCGAAGCGAGCGTAAATGAAAATGAAGAAGTTTATATCGATTCTGTCTGTTTGGGTCCTGCTTATGGGGCTGTTCACTTCTTGCGGGCGCTCGGACGAGGAGAGAAGCAAGATATTGAAGATTTATAACTGGGGAGATTATATCGACGAGGACGTCCTGACGGATTTCCCGAAATGGTATAAGGAACAGACGGGCGAGGAGGTCCGGATTATCTATCAGGTCTTTGATATCAACGAGATCATGTTGACCAAGATCG
>OLVT01001226.1_pt1 | contig 22989 bp, 22 predicted proteins | sample 1673241 | NCBI WGS metagenome assembly OLVT01 (sample SAMEA3178936, study PRJEB25190) | human gut metagenome | biome: human gut; feature: human-associated habitat; material: faeces | place: Austria | collected 2013 | reverse complement strand
ATAGTCTTAATCTCCTTTTTTATACTTTATGACGTGGAGGCGGATTCCGGCGGGGAGACAGAGGCAGGTACGGTGCAGCGGGATGTGGTGCGCGCAGGCGTGGTGAGCATCCCGGTGACGTTCTCGGTATCGGCAAAGTGGCTGAAGATTCTGACGGAGTTTAAACAGCAGGATAAGATCACCGTGGGGTATTTTGATACGGAGACGCTGGCAGTAAAGACGGCGGAGATGTATGTGGAAGGATATAAGGCAGCTCTTGTGAAGGATACGTCCCGGAAGGGGCTGTGGACGGTGAGTTTTACGCTGAGGGAGTTCTGAAAGTGTATTCTTTTTCGGAGAAAACTATGGTATATTTGAGGAAAATAAATTGCAATTACAGAGAGGCAGCAAATGAAAGATATTCGGAATTTTGATATATTTGTGAAGACAGAACCTATTCATAAAGGGTGGTCAGGTGACAGGAAGTATTATTTAGAGACAAAAGATGGGGAGCGGTTTCTGCTTCGGGTGTCAGACATTTCCTCATATGAGACAAAACAGCATGAGTTTGAGATTATGAAAAAAATATCGGCCGCTGGAATAAAAATGTCTCTTCCAATTTCTTTTGGCATATGTGAAGAGGGAAAAAGCGTGTATCTTCTCCTTTCATGGTGTGACGGGGAAGAGGCAAAAGAGGCGCTTTATCATCTTAGCGATGCTGAACAATACGTATTTGGCCGAAAAGCGGCAAATGTTTTGAAACAGATGGAGGCCATTGATTATAAGCTGCCCTCTCAGGAATGGTCTCAAACTTATCAGGGGCGGGTGGCGCATTATATCGAGCTTTACCGCAGGTGCGGATACACTTTTGACGGTGACGATGTAATTATTTCTTTTTTACGGACACAGCGGCATTGTATTGGAGAGCGTCCCACGGCATTGATGCATGAGGATTTCCAAACGGATAATATGGTAATATCTTCCGATGGCGAACTATATATGATCGATTTCCAGATGTGCGGTGAGACAGACCCATATCTTGTTATGACGGGGGCGGGAGTGAGCGCAATGTACAGCGTGCCTTTCGCCATGGGACAGATCGATGGATATTTTGGCAAAACCGTACCGGAAGATTTCTGGCAAAAGTATCGTTACTACATGCTTGCAGAAATGCTCTATGCCTTTACCGTTGGCGTGAAAATGGAGGAAGAACGGGAAGAAACACTCCATATGTTTGATAATGAGATTAAGAGAATCAAATATCAGGGTTCCCCTATCCCGATGTGGTATCAGAAGAAATTCTGTTATGGGAAAGATGAATGATATGTATTTGGAAAACTAAAAACCTCTTGCGAAGGATATATCAGGAAAAAGGGCTGTGGACGGTGAACCCTGCACAGGGGGAGTTTTGAAAGCGTATTCTTTTTTGGACAAAGCTGTGGTATATTGGAGAAAAAATAGAATTTGGAGGTTTCTATGGGGATAGAGCATATCGCGATGTATGTTAATGATTTAGAAGGGGCAAAGGATTTCTTTGTAAAGTATTTTAATGGCCATCCCAATGATGGTTATCATAATAAAACTACGGATTTTCGGTCTTTTTTTATCAGCTTTGATGATGGGGCACGATTAGAATTAATGAAAAAGCCATGCATGGAAGATCAGGAGAAAAGTCTGAACCGCACCGGATATATCCATCTTGCATTTTCAGTGGGAAGCAAAGAAGCAGTGAATGAACTGACAGAAAAACTTCGAAATGCAGGTTATGAAATAGTGAGCGGTCCAAGAACAACTGGGGACGGTTATTATGAAAGCTGTATTGTGGCAATAGAAGATAATCAAATAGAAATAACCATTTGATAAATTTTTAGGTTATATAGGTCAGCAAAGAAAAAGGCAGTTTATTTCAAGAGCATCAGTCAGAAATGATTGGTGCTTTTTTGATGCCTGGAAACGGAAGGAGGAGTGTCCGATGTACCCGGTGAGCGAGGCGTTCCTGCAGGCGGTGCAGGGGAACACCCGGAAGTATTACTGGTCGGGAAAGATCACCACGACAGGCGGTGTGGTGCATTCCTTTGATCAGGAGGATATCGTAAAAGGCAGCGGCTATATCACAGCCCAGTGCTGCGGTAATTCGGAGATTGAACTGGGAGCAGTGTACGCGGCGGAGATGGGGATCAGCCTGTTTTTAGATATTGACCGATACACACTGGAAAACGCTGAGGTGGAATTATCTTATCATCTCCGGCTTGCCAGCGGCGCTTATGAGACTGTCCCCATGGGGATTTTTGAAGTGAGTGAGGCCAACCGGACAGTCCATGTGCTGGAACTGAAGGCTTATGACCGGATGCTTCGCTTTGACCGGGCTTTCAATGGCTTTGAAACCATCGGTACTGCTTACGGGATGATGGCGCTTTGCAGTACGGCCTGTGGGGTGGAACTGGCACAGACCCAGGCGGAGATTGAGGCGCTCCCGAATGGATCGGAACTGCTGTCCATTTACCCGGAGAATGACATTGAGACCTACCGGGATGTGCTGTATTTTACGGCGCAGGTACTGGGCGGGTTCTTCTGCATCAACCGGGCCGGGAAGCTGGAATTTCGGCAGTATGGGGAGACGCCGGTCATGGAGATCCTGCAGAAGCACCGGTTTTCCAGCAGCTTTTCTGATTTTGTGACCCGATACACGGCAGTCAGTTCCACCAACCTGCGGACGCAGACTTCCGAGTATTACGCTTTGGAAACAGACGATGGGCTGACCATGAACCTGGGAGTGAATCCGCTCCTGCAGTTCGGCCTGGAAGAGACCAGGGCAGAACTGTGCGGGAACATCCTGGATGCTCTTTCCAAAGTGAACTATGTGCCCTTTGATTCGGATACCATTGGAAATCCGGCAGTGGATCTGGGGGACGTGCTGACTTTTTCCGGTGGGCAGGCAGATGATCAGCAGATCACCTGTGTGACGTCTTTTACGGTTAAGATTGGAGGGCGGCAGAGTCTGAAATGTGTGGGGAAGAATCCCAGGCTTTCCCAGGCAAAGTCCAAGAGTGATAAGAATATCTCCGGCCTGCTTAACCAGATCGAGGCGGGAAAGATCGGCATCCATACCTTTACCAATGCTTCTGAGTATTCCATCGGGGAGACGGATGTGCGGATCATCAGCATTGAGTTCGCTTCCAAAGAGGAAAACCACACCCAGTTTTTTGGCCAGGTGGTGGTGGATGTGGCGGCTGATCCGGCTGCAAGGTCAGCCAATGCCAGCGGCACCATTGTGATCCCGTTTCCTTCCGGAAATACAGGAGACAGTGGAGAGACAACCGGTGGAGCAACGGATGCAGAAAATGGTTCTGAGGATGGTGCTGCCGAGGAACAGACCACAGATAGTTCCGTGGATGTGAGCCTGCCGGTGACATGGACGGAGGACGGGAAAGCGGTCTGCTATGTGACCTTTGAGCTGAACAACGCGGAGATCCTGCTCCATCATCCTGTGGAGACCTGGCACAGCGGGAAGCACATCCTGTCTTTGTATTACCCCATTGAAAATATCGTGCCGAATATCACAAACACCTTCAGCGTGTACCTGCGGATAGAGGACGGATCCGGCAGTGTGGGGATCGGGGACTGTATTGCTTCCATCAGCGGACAGGCCATGGCGGCGGCTGCGGCGTGGGACGGCAGGATCGATATTGAGGAAACAGCGGCCCTGTTTTCTGTGGGCGGCGGTCTGCAGGGAAAGGACTTTACGGATGTGATGGCAGTGGAAACGATGGAACTGGTACAGAGAAGTTATACAGATACTATGTCAGAAAGAACCGCGATTGGCGCGTTCTGCAGTCCTGTCACACTCACTTAAATAACGGGAGGATGGAAATTATGGTTTTGAAAGGCGTTATGACGATTGAACTGACGGATGAAACCACGGGGGTTGTGGAAACCGTCACAGAAGAAAATATGATCACAGAATCCGTCAATAACATCCTGGGCTTAAACCCTATGGGTATCTTTTACGCGGCAACCGGGGAGTATGACGACGCGGTTCTTTGGAACGACAACCTTCTCCCGATCTGCCCCAACATGATCGGAGGTATCCTGCTCTTTTCCGAAGCGCTGGCGGAGGATGAGAAACTGCTGTATGAGAGTTCCGACAACCTGCCGGTGGCTTATGCTTCCAATGACGTGAATTCTACGGCAAACCTGGCCAGAGGGAGCCTGAACCTGACGGAGAGCATGGCTCTTTCTAATGGCTATAAGTTTGTGTGGGAGTTTACGCCCAACCAGGGAAATGGCACTGTCGCGGCGGTGGCGCTGACCAGCGCCTTGGGCGGACAGAATGGTTTTGGGAGCCTTGTGGGAGACGCCAGCGCTTTCCTTCAGTTAAAGGCAGCGGATATCGGAGAGATTTCGGACGCCAATAAGATGGTGCTGTTTGAGGCGGTGGAGATGGATTTTGAGAACAGCCTGCTGTATTCCATCACCTTTGAGAATGCCGGCGTTCGGATCCGGAAGCTGCGGATCCCGGTTTTTTCCATCGGGCTGAATGAAAAACTGGACGATTCCACTTATACCGTACTGGATGATGAGGTGCTGACGCCGGAAACCTTTGAGTTCCTAGGGAATTACACCAAGTATGGGGAATTCATGGATGGGCAGGACGGATACTGGTACGGGTTTTCCAATGAGGGCAATTCCTCCGGGGACGCCGTGATGCTCTGGATCAAGATTTCCAAGACGGATTATTCCTTCACAGAAGGCCAGTGGACGCTGTCCAACGCGAAGCTGACGGATGTGGGGACCCGGGCTTTTGATACCTTCGCGGAGCGGAGCGTGAAATGCTGTGTCCGGAACGGGTACCTGTATGTGCCTGCCTATGACAAGACAGGGATCTACAAGATCAATCTGGCCAATTCCACGGATGTGACGCTGATCGAGTTCGGATTTACATCCGAATGGACGCCTTTATGCGAGACGGGATCCTGTGAGCTGTACCTGACGCTCATCGGGGACCTGATCATCGGCGGGGATTTCCAGATCACGGCGGAAGATACGGTGATCCATACCCAGGGGAGCGCAAGGCTCAATAATGCCGCTACTCCCCTGTTCCAGTATAAGAACTTCCTGTTCGGTTGGGGCGGCAGCTATGGGAATGAGTACCGGACGGCCTATCTGCTGACGCCGTACCTGGCGTCCATCAACAACCTCTCGTCAGCGGTGGTGAAGACGGTGGATAAGACCATGAAGATCACCTATACGCTGACGGAGGAGTGAGTCCGGGAAATATCCGTCAGATTATTTCGATGGGAACGGTAGCCGTGAGAGCTTTCCGCTACAAGGGAAAGTGCTTGGAGATCCCCGTTTAGGCTTTTTTTGAGTTTGCGGATGGATGCGGATTTGGCTGCGAGTTCCTTTTCAAGTTCTTCCCTCCTGCGGTCAGCCAGTTCCTCCTCCGTCATCTGACGGATGCGGATGGAACTGTCGTCATACTCCACCACAATGGTGCTTCCGATGGAAAAGCCAAGCTCTTCAAGCCATCTGCCCTCCATCTGGATCTTCGGTACCTGGGTATAGGAGCCGCCAGTATTGCGGCTGGTGTATGCGACTTTGATGTTTTTCTGCTTCATGGGCGTACCTCCTTGTTCGGTTTGCGGTGGCTTTTCCTGGAAAGCCAGTAAGCATCGTGGTTTCGGATCTGGCTGAGACAGCCGGAAAGCGTGGCTCCGTGTCCATGCTCGTGATAGGGTGTCCCCCTGTGATGGGTGTGGTGGATCAGACAGCTTCTGAAATGCGGGTACTCCTGCAGCAAGATGTGCCAGCAGTGTCCAGTGTTTTTTGACTGGAGCGTAAGGGCGCATCCGCCGGATGCGATGACGGAAAAGTATCCGGCATCAATGTTTTGCAATTCCTTTGCAGTAAACATTTTTGACCTCCTGCGGTTTTTGTGATTGTATATATCACTCTGTCTGGGAAAAAAATCAACCCTAATCTTTACCATAGACAGCACAATCTTATGAGAATGAAACTGGGAAATGTGAACAGAAAATTATAGAAAATGTTTCCAGGCAGGCTTATTGAACTTCATAAAAGATACAACAAAATCACAGTGGAGCGCTGTGTTTATATAGATGTCGAAAAGAGGGGGATTTCCCGTTGTTTTTCCTGTCAGGGAAGAAAGGAGAATGTTATGGAAAATATGATTGACAAAATGGAATGGGTATTTGCAATTATCGGAGGGTTTCTTGGATGGTTCTTGGGTGGATTTGATGGATTTCTTTATGCGCTGATTGCCTTTGTGGTGTTAGACTATTGCACTGGTATATTGGCAGCAGGAGTACACAAGAAATTATCTTCCAAAATTGGCTTTAATGGTATAGCGAAAAAAGTATGTATCTTTGTTCTTGTTGGTTTGGCTAACGTCATTGACATGCACATTATAGGGAACGGTTCAGCCCTCCGCACAGCGGTCATCTTCTTTTATCTGGCAAATGAGGGGATTTCCGTATTGGAAAACAGCGCAGTGATCGGCCTGCCGGTTCCGGAGAAACTCAAAGAAATGCTCCTGCAGCTGACAGAAGAAGAGCATTCTCAGGGTGGCGTGGATGAGGATCCACCCACCGGCGGAAGCACCGATGATGACAGCGGGGAAATGTAGAAAGTTGGGCAGGGATATCTCCTGCCCGGAAGGATAAGAAATGATAAGAAAGGATGAGGATGAAGCAATGAGTATCAAAGATTATCCCGCGAGGCTGACTACAGGTTATTACCGTGTGCGTGAGACCTGGGACGATGCGGCAAGCCAGCTGGGGGCCTTCCGGCTGCTGGCCAATGCCATGGCAAAGGCGGACGCGAATCCCGGATATTACGTCTTTTCCAATGAGGGGGAAGCCATCTATCCGGAGCCGGAGTCCGGCATGGAGGAAACAGAGGAGCCGTCCGGGACAGAGTCTGCTGTTGAGGATCCAGTGGATACAGTCCCTGGCGGCGACAATTCCGGTGGCATTGAGGAATCCGTGGAGACTGGCGAAGAAACGGCGCTTACGGACGCAGTCTCCGAAAACACAGATAGAACTGTGGAGTCTGGTGCATCCGTACCATCTGAAGAGGAAGCGGGTAAGGAGGCCGATGGAGCAGAGAAGAAATTTCCGGAAGCTGTAGAGTATGATTATGACGGCAATGACGCGACCATTGCTTATGCAAAGCTGACGACATTGATGAATATCCGTGACGGCAACAGCCTGGATGCGGAGAGCCTCACTACCTATCGAAAAGGTACTGTGGTGGAAGTCCTTCAGGTATGCGGGGATGGCTGGCTCCGGATCCGCTGCCCGGAAAGCAGAACTGGTTTTGCCTATGTGAAGGGCGACGACAGGTATATCTATGGTCTTGGGAAAAAGGTTTATACGGTATCTCCCAGGGACAACCTTTGGAAAATTTCTGAGGAACAGATTGGGGATGGTACCCGTTATACCGAAATCCGGGAACTGAACGGCCTGACCTGCAACGTGATCCGGGTTGGGATGCAACTGGTGCTTCCATGACCACGTTCAAAAATTTTTATGGAACTCATTCACAGGGGATGCTTCGGCATCTCCTTTTTTCAAGAAAAGGAGAAAGGCGCTAATGAAACTGATTGAATCCATCCTGACAAAGAATCCCTGCTACACTGCCGGCCGTAAGATCACGGTCAAAGGGCTGATGCTCCATTCGGTGGGCTGTAACCAGCCAAAGGCATCTGTATTTATCAACAGCTGGAATTCGCCGTCCTATGACCGCGCCTGTGTCCATGGATTTATTGACGCCAATGACGGTACGGTTTATCAGACCCTCCCGTGGAACCACCGGGGATGGCACTGCGGCTCCGGCAGCAGGGGAAGCGGCAACAACACCCACATCGGTGTGGAGATGTGTGAGCCGGCCTGCATCAAATATACCGGAGGCAGCAGCTTTACCTGTTCTGATCTTGCAGCAGCCAGGGTCTGTGTGGAGCGCACCTACCAGGCCGCCGTGGAGCTGTTTGCCATGCTGTGCAGACAGTATTCCCTGAACCCCCTGGCGGACGGTATAGTCATCAGTCACAAGGAAGGATATGCCAGAGGTATCGCATCGAACCACGGAGATCCAGAGCATCTCTGGAGCCAGCTTGGCATGGGGTATACCATGGATACCTTCCGTAAGGCGGTCAAGGCGGCGATGGACGGTGGAAGTTCCAACAACACAAGCGGATACACCCGGATTATGGGCACGGCTGTGGCCACGGCGGAGCAGATGAAATCCTACCTGAAAGCCAAAAATCCGAATGTACCGCAGAGCGTTCTGGATATCATCCCCCTCTATCTCTCGGAAGGACAGGCAGAGGGTGTGCGCGGTGACATCGCCTTTGCGCAGTCCTGCCTGGAGACCGGGAACTTTACCTTTTCCGGCTCGGCGGTGACCCTGGACCAGAACAACTTCTGCGGTATGGGCGTGACCTCCAATGGGATGAAGGGAAACTCTTTTGATACCCCGCAGCTTGGCATCCGGGCACAGATCCAGCATCTGAAGGCATATGCCTGCGCAGATGCCCTGGTAAACGCCTGCGTTGACCCACGTTTCAAGTATGTCACGAGGGGCTGCGCGGAATATGTGGAGTGGCTGGGCCAGCAGGAGAATCCCCAGGGGAAAGGCTGGGCGGCAGGGGCCGGATACGGCGGTAAGATCCTCTCTATCCTGAAAGGCATCTGCGGTACCGCAGGCGGAACTTCGCAGGCATCTCCCGTCTGGTACCGTGTCCGTAAAACCTGGGCCGATGCCAAATCCCAGAAGGGTGCATTTCACGAACTCTCCAATGCCAAAGCCTGTGCGGATGAACATCCGGGATATTCCGTGTTCGATGAGTCCGGCAAGGTAATCTATACCGGGAAAAATTCCGGATCACAGGCATCATTTCAGCCATACCTGGTGAAGGTGTCGCTCCCTGACCTGAACATCCGCAAAGGCCCTGGAACGAACTATGCGAAGACCGGGAAGTACACGGGAGTTGGCGTGTTCACCATTGTAGCGGAAAGCTCCGGCGCCGGTTCCTCGAAAGGCTGGGGAAAACTGAAATCCGGCGCAGGATGGGTCGCGCTGGATTACGGCCAGAAGCTGTAAGGCAAACATCCGGAGATCAGACGGTATGAACTCCGCTCCCCGTTTCTCTATCCCCATAGAGGAGCGGGGATTTTACATAAATGTACGATGAGCACTCTAATGTCGGAAAGGGAATTCTTGCGGCAGATTTGTACAATACCAGCCGCAGAACCCCTTGATTTTCTACGTTTTATAGCGAAGCTCTGCCCTTAAAAAGGCAAATAAACGCTTGATATGTTCAGACTTTAGAGGGAATATACCACTACCCTGGAAGGGGAATTCGAAAGAAAGGGGACGATCATCATGACAGTAAATGCACAGGATTTCCTGGAAAGTATCCAGAGAGCGGCTGGACAGAAGCCGAAGAAAAAAACGCACAAGATGCTTACCGCTACGCCGGATCTCAGCGTGTTTGGTATCCCGGACGGGAGATCCAGTCAGGTTGGGACAGCCAGGGAAGATGCGCTTTTTCCTTTGCCGGATGCCAAAGCTCTAAAAGAAGGTGTCTTGCCTAAAAACAGCAGGAAACAAAAAGCTGCCGCAGATGAGGAAACTGCTGCTAACGGAAGTTCGATCCAAGCCCTGATTGCGAAAGCGGTACAGGCCAAAAAAGCCATGGAATCCAAAAGTGACATCGCGCAGCGGCTGATCAAAACAGAAACTACAAGTGAGTTTGCTGCCGTATTCCAGCCGGTGCAGCAGGATGCGGGCCACTACATTTCCACGGCGGAAATGAACCGTACTGTCACCAAGTCCGGTCCACTCCGCGTGGCTGCATATATTCGGGTATCCTCGGACTCTTCCGACCAGGAGAATTCCTATGAAACGCAGGACAAATATTTCTCCGGCCTGTTGTCGAAAAATCCGGAATGGACCAGCGCGGGTGTTTATTCGGATTATGGGATCTCCGGTACGGATAAGCAGCACCGGACGGGGTATAAGCGGCTCCTGCGGCATTGCAGGGAAGGGAAAATTGACCGTATCGTGTGCAAATCCATCTCCCGATTTGCCAGGAATACCAGCGACTTCATGACAGCGTTAAATACCTTGCACGACCATCAGGTGACCATCCTGTTTGAAAAGGAAGGGCTGGATACCGCAGACCCTACCAATGATTTTATCCTCACCACCCTTGCCGCTATCGCCCAGGAGGAATCCCGTTCCATCTCCTCCAACATTCGCTGGGGAAATCAGAAACGGTACCCGAAAGGACAGGCCAGAAACTATGACATTTACGGATACTGTTATGCCAAAGGGGAGGACGCATTTGAAACGATGGAGGATGGATATCAGATCCACCGTGTGGAGATTGTGGAGGAGGAAGCGGCTATTGTCCGGCGGATCTTTCAGGAAGTTGAGGATGGGGAACGGTATTCCGATATCGCAAGGCGGCTGAATTACGAACACATCCCGGCCCCAGACCAGGGAAAAGCAAAACGGAAGATCCGGGGGAGAACTACCGTAAAGGAGGGAATCGAGACTGGGTGGACCTCCGCAATGATCTCCCGAATGATCACCTTGGAACGGTATTGCGGGGACGCACTTTTGCAGAAGACCTATACCCCGGATTTCCTGACTCACAAGAGTCGGGTAAACAATGGGGAGATGCCGCAATACCTGGTACGGGATCACCATCCGGCGATCATCAGCCGGGAGCAGTTTGAGCGGGTACAGAAGGTCCGACAAGGCAATGCGGCGCGGTTTGGGAACCGGGGGAAACGGACGGACCATCCTTTCTCCGGACGTCTGATCTGTGCGCACTGCGGCAGGGCATTTAATATCCGCAACGCCAGCCATTACCCTATCTGGTTCTGCCCGACTTCCGCCCTGAACAATGGGAAGGGCGTCTGCCATGCGGAGAAGATCTATGAAGAACAGGCGGTCCGTATGTTCCGGAAGGCCTTTACCGACCGTTTCCATCTGCTTTCGGAGCCGGTTTTGGATGATGTGACGGCAGCGGATATCTTAAGTGGCCGGTATGGGGAGGAGGAAAGTCCCCGCTGCCATTTTGACCAAAGGGCGGACCGCTTTGTGGAGCAGATCCGACAGCGCCTTGTGAATATCCAGAAGATGGATTTTATGGAGCGTGACCGAGGGTTCTTAAAACGCCAGATTGAAGCTCTTAAGGTGACGATTTCCGAAGCTGAGAGCCGACGGAGGATCCTTACCACACAGCGGGATACCCTGGGAATCCGGAAGGAATTGCTGAACGATGCAATGGTTGATGGCAGCACCCTTGATGCGCTGGAGAATCGTATCCAGGAAGAATCTGACCGCATCCGAAATGCGGAGAAAGAGAAGGAAAAGCTGGAGCAGCGCCTTTCCCATCTGGAGAGCTATTGGGAGCAGCTGGAGGCTGGGCACGAGGAACGGGACCGGGCACTGGAATGGATTGAGACTTTGCCGGAGGGACAGGAAGGTACCGTCGCTTTTTTAAACGGCCTCACCAGTGCCTATGTGAAGGCGTTCGCCCTCTCCATTACCGTGCATGACCCGCTTCATTATACCGTCCACTGGTTTGACGATACCAGTACGGATGTGGAGATGTATTCCAATGTAGAGGATTACCGCTGTACGGCGGCTTATTTTGATGGGCAGCGGATGCGGGAAAAATACAGGAGAAAAGGATGACAGCCATAGAGTGCTGTCTATTTTTATCTGTGACGAAATGCGGCATACCATTCTGATACCAGACATCCTGAAACAACCTGTTTTGGGAAAATGCCGCGGAAAGGAGTTTTCATGAATCAGACAGTGCAAAAATCAGATTTGTCTTATCAGCCAGTCCCTGCTGTTCCATCCCGCAGGCCGGAAGTAAGCGTGATTCCGGCCACAAAGCGTTCGGTGGAGAGCGGCGGACAGCTTAAAAAACAGAAATCCCTTCGGGTGGCGGCCTATTGCCGTGTCTCCACCGGGGATGAGAGCCAGCAGACTTCCTACACCACCCAGAGAAGGTTTTATACAGAACTGATTGATGGAAAACCAGGCTGGACATTGGCTGGGATCTACGCGGACGAAGCAATCTCCGGCACTTCCAGGGTCAAGCGGAAGCAGTTCAATATCATGATGGAGGATGCCCTAGCCGGCCGGATCGATTACATAGTTACAAAGTCCATCAGCCGGTTCGCCCGGAACACGGTGGACACCTTAAACTGTGTAAGGCAGCTGCGCCAGCTCAGTCCGCCGGTGGGCATTTACTTTGAAAAAGAGAATATCGATACCCTGGATGCCACCGGGGAGCTGATCCTGACCATCCTTTCTGCGTTGGCGCAGGATGAGTCGCGATCCATTTCCGACAACATCCGCTGGTCGATCCAGAAGAAGTTCCAGCGGGGGGAAGCCATCGTGAACCTGGACCGGTTCCTGGGGTATGACAAAGGCCCGAACGGGGAATGGGTGATCAACCCGGAACAGGCTGAGATTGTGCGATACATCTATGACCGTTTTGTCTGCGGGGTCAACAGCAACCGGATCGCCAAAGAACTCAATGACATGGGGAAAAAGACCGTACGTGGCTGCATTTGGCGGGCGGATGCCGTGCTCCGTGTTCTTCGGAGTGAAAAGTATGTGGGGGACTGTGAAAGCCAGAAGACGATCACCAAGAACTTTCTGACCCATGAATCTACAAAAAACAATGGGGAAGCACCCCGATATTATGTAGAAAACCACCATGTGGGGATTATCGACCGGCTGACCTGGGATAAGGCCCAGGCCATGTTATATGAGAGCGGAGCAAAATCGGCAAAAAATGAAGAGAAACCGAAGAAACGAAGAGGGGCTACCGCTTCTCCTTTCTCAAACCTCACCTGCAGAAAACTGCTGAATGGGAAACCCTGCGGGGCAAGGCTGGTGCGGATGTGTTACAACAATGTCGTCTCAGGGTACAAAGATGACCGGTGTGCTGAGGCGGAGGGGTTGGATCCGAAGGCGTATAAAGAGCATTATTATTACTCTTATCCCGTGTGGAGATGCTCCCGGAATGCAAAGGGCGTCTACGCAAAAGAGGAGGATCCATTGGTAAAAGAAAAAGACGGGAGCTGCCCATCCGGTTCCACTCATGAATGCGCCCTGGAGCAGAGTTTTATGGAGATGCTTTACCGGGTCAAACGGGATTACGGGAAGAACGGCGAAAACAGTGAAATCGCAGTCCGCTTCCGGGAGGCTTGTGAGCGCATGGACCGCCAGACCGGGAAGAACAGCTATTCCAGGGAGCGTCTGGAAACGTTGGAGCTTCAGATCCGGGAGCTGGAGGGAAAACTGAACCAAACCCTGGGAAAACAGGTGGAGGCTCTGCGCCATGCTGCTCTCAAGCAAGATGAACTTTTGCGTCAGAGCTATGAAGATGGGACCATCGCTTTTGATGACATCGAGGTGGACCTGGTAAACGGCAGGACATCGACCAACCTTGGGAGCAGCTGGGGCGCAGGAATGGCAGCCGACATTTCCGGTACGGGAGCGGACGGCTCTGAAGCCGCTATCTACGCAAGTCTCGCCGCCGATATCCGAACACGGCTGGACGAACTGAAAAAGGAACGTGACCTTTTGGAAACGGAACAGGGCGCCACATCCGCCATGCGGAAGAATTTCGAATTTTTCCTCCGGTGCCTGAAGGAGCTGCCGGAAGAAAATGATGCAGGGATGAAGATGAATGTAAACGGACTGGATGTGGAAGGCAGCATCTTCCGGGATATGGAGGGAAAGGCAAAGCCCGGTATCCGGAGCGGAGTAAAGAGTGGGCACATCCGTGTTACGGAAGAAAAAATCTCAGCCCTGCCGGATTACCTTAGGTTTGAAAAGGGCATGTATATCGCCTTTATCAAGAGTGGTGAAGTGGACGGGGACACTGTTGTGTACACGACGAACTTTGGAGTAAAGATTCCAAGCGTTGGGAACAGCCGGAACCTGAGCAGCTTCCTGGGATTTCGGCGTGCAAATCCGGATGGGACCATCGAACTGCTCGATGAGAAATGGAAGGTGCGGGGAAAGGGAGTGTGTTACAGCCGCAGGAAGATTGGAGAGAAAGGGGAAAATAAGAAATGATTCTCATATGAACCCCGCATGGATCTCACATGATCCTGGAGAACAACTGGAGGAAATAAAGCGCCCCACCGGGCAGGAACATCGCTTTGTATGAAGTGACAGATTGATGTGCCAGCCTGGTGGGGCTTATTTTGTTTTTTACCGGGAAGAAGCCATATAGGAAAATACCGCCAGCCCCCAGTTCTCCAAAATAAACTTACAGAAAACGATTTGCTGACGGTATTACGGATTTTTAGGATTATTGCCTTGTTCTGGTTCATCGATAAAACGGACGACATCATTGGGAGTGCAGTTCAAGATCCGACACAAACTTTCCAGTGTGGCCAGAGTGATGTTTTTATTCTTTCGCAGGCTGTCCAAAGTCTTATTATCGATCCCATTTTTAATCAATTGATACTGTGTGATGTTTTTCTTTTTCATGGTAACCCACAAAGGGCTAAAGTCAATCATTCCGGTCACCTCCCGTTTGGCATATGGCATGGAATCCCACATACATTGCTGCGGAAATCTGTACCTATCCATATTCTTTGCCCTTGGGTTTCATTATAGGGTGCCCGGAAACGAAAGAATATTGTGGAGATATTCACTATATGGTATAGTTAATGACAAAAGAACAAGCATATCAAATGATGAATTCGGGATAACAAATATGAAATGCGAAGATGGCCAATGGATATGGTCGAAGAAGAAAGGGGAAAATATAGGAGGGCTTATCATGCTGATTGTGAAAAAGTACCATACAGAAGCAGTCAAGGAATGGGAGCAGATTAAGCAGGAGGAGGAAAAACGCAGAGCTGGATTAACAGAGAAGGAAAGAATCGCAGAGCGAGAACAGCGGCACCGTGAAGCTGACGCGATTATCCAAAGAGTGGAAGAAACAGATAAGAACACTTTTCGCATGATCAGCCAAGAACGGATCAAACAGTTTCTGCAGGTTTCCACAAATGCCGTTCACATGGCAGAGATGTTGACGCTGGATATTACAGTACAGACAAACGGTACGCTTGGCAGGATACAGTTATCTACAGATTGTTTCCTGGTAAATGAAATGTGCCCTAAAGAAGCAAGGATCATTTTGACTGATCTGATAAAGAATGCAGATGATGTATGGATGCGGCCGGAGAAGGAACATATTGTCATAGAGTTTGTATTTGATCTTTTGATGAGAGTCCCAAAAGAGTGAGATGCGACCTGCATCGACCTGTCTCTATTGGATATTCACAAAAAAACGATGGAGTATTTATTGATTTCGTAGAAAAAGAAAGCAGCGTTTGCTATGTGCAAAATCTTCGTATATCCTCTGGTGCTATAGAAACATAAAGTGCTGGGAGGATGGATACAACATGGATAGAGAAGAAATAAGGAAAACGGTGGAACTTTTAAGAAAGATTGATGTGGAAGAATATGGATTGGAATTTCACGAGGTGGTTGCTGCCGGCGCGGTGAAAGCTTATCTGTGTGGCCTTCCGAGACAGGAGGCTCTTGGGAAGCTGCGTACTATAATGAAAGGGACGGTACTGAAAATACCGGCATTGGATGAAAAGCCGGAACTTCTTCAGACAACGGTAAAGGGCATAGGACTTATTAAGTTGATCGATACCGCTGTTGCTGCTCAGATAGATACGATTAAAAAGCAGACAGCGAAAGAAAGACCAAATATCCGGGAAATCGCTATCTCTTCACTGTGTGCCATTGAGGGAAAACATATCCTGGAAAATGTTTCTCCGGAGTTTCTCCGTTTATTGATGGATTGTTATGGGGAATTGAGAAACAAAGATTAGCCATGTATAGAAGTGCATGTTCTGACAGAATTCTACAGATTAAAGAAATTGATGAATGGGAAGCATTTGCCCAGATGGTTGCCGTCCGGCTTACTCAGTATTTCAAGTAAGCTGGAGAGTGACCATCTGGGCTTTTCTATTGTACCAATGCCCTCTCCGCTCCTGCCCCACTGCTGGAGTATACCACAGACAGCACCCCGAGAAAAACAGGGGTGCCGCTGCAGCTTACGCGGGCAGTGTGATTTATCGTAATTTAGATGCCTAAGCTGTAAAGGATCGCTTTCAGTTCTTTTACTGTCCTTGTGAGAATCTTTTCCTCCATCTCATTACATTCCAGAAGCAGCCGGTGCAGGTCTGAATCTGCGGTGGAAACAGAATGCTCCAGGCTGTCTACCAGGAGATCATCGGCAGAGATGCCGAGCGCATTTGCAATTTCAATCAGGGAATCCAGGCTGGGCCGGCTCTTCCCTATTTCTATGTTGCTGATATGTTTGTTATTCACACCAATCTTTTCTCCAAGGGTTTCCTGGGAAAACCCTTTCCTGGCGCGGAAGTAGCTGATGCGTTTTCCAAGTTCATCATAGTTAATAGCCATTATGTACCTCGCTTTCCCAACGCCCACATAAGTCACGACATTATTAGCTCAAGGGAAAACACATAGCAACGGAATAACGGAAAATTAATCATTGAAAGTCTTAGACCACATTTCTTACCCTCCCAGCAGGTCTGTGGTCTAAGGCCATTTTCTCTATCTCTCAGGTGGAACTGGGACAGAAAATCCACCTGGCAGATGGATGTGAGCAAATCAAAAACACAATATAATAAATTCAAGAACAGGAATTAGATCTCAGGGGGAAAGATCATGCAGGAGAGCGGATCTCAAAATCTTTTGACGCTTTACAGCGATGTCCGGGCGACACCAGTGCGGTGGCTTTGGTATCCGTACATTGCTGTGGGGAAGATTACGCTTCTGCAGGGGGACCCGGGTGACGGGAAGTCTACCATGATCCTGAACTTGATCTCTGAAATCTCGAAAGGCGGGAAGACCCCGGACGGTAAGGCATTGGGAATCCCTCAGCGGGTCATCTACCAATGCTCCGAGGATGACACCGCGGATACGATCAAGCCCAGGCTGGAAAGCTGCGGTGCGGATTGCCGCAATGTGGCATTCATTAATGAGGAAACTCATAACGGCCTGACACTGGATGATGAAAGGATTCGGCAGGTCATTATTAACTTCCGCCCGTGTTTGGTGGTGATTGACCCGATACAGGCATATCTCGGTAATGATTCAGATCTGCAGATTGCAGGGAGGGCAAGAAAGCTGATGCAGCGGCTAGGAATGTGGGCCTCTGTGTATGACTGCGCTGTGATCCTGATCGGCCATCTGAATAAAAAAGAAGGCTCCAAGGATTTATATAGGAGTCTTGGGAGCATCGATCTGATTGCCGCCGCCCGGAGTGTCCTGCAAATGGAGCGGGATTCGGGGGATCCTGATGTCCGCATTGTACGCCAGATTAAAAATAGTCTGGCGCCTACGGGTAAGGATATCCGCTTTGAAATCCGGCCGGAAACAGGCTTTCGTTGGCTGTCATGCGAAGACAGCATACAAAAGCCGGTGCAGATGGAACGTCCGGTGTTTAAAACCAAAACTGAAAAAGCCGCATTTCTCATTAAAGAAATCCTTTCTCAGGGTGATGTAAGATCAAAGGATATGTATGCCAGACTAAGCAGAGAAGGGATCAGCCATAGAACTGCGGAAGATACCAAAAAAGAGATCGGGATCCACTGCTACCGGAAGATGCGACAGTGGTATTGGAGCCTGCAAAGTAGGGGAGGTGAAATAGGATGACGGATCAGGAGAAACAGTTCAGTAATGAAGAACGCAAACGGAAAATCCGGGAGAGGTATAAAGGTGTTGACCGGGACGCGTTGGAACTGATCCCGGCAAGGGAAATCGTCAGCTTTAATGAGGATACCTCCTTTAAGCGTGTGGCGGCGTACTGTCGTGTCTCTACGGATGATCCAAACCAGACCTCGTCCTATGAGCTTCAGAAAAATCATTATGAAGAATACATCAAAGAACATCCGGGCTGGGAACTGGTCGGCATTTATGCGGACGAAGGCATTTCCGGCACATCCCTGGCACATCGGGAAGAATTCAACCAGATGATTGAAGACTGTTATGCAGGGAAGATCGACCTGATTGTCACAAAATCCATTTCCCGGTTTGCGAGAAACACGGTGGACGCGATCAGTACAGTGCGGAAACTGGCGCAGCGGAGCAGTCCTGTCGGAGTTCTGTTTGAAACGGAGAATCTTTACACTTTAAACCAGACCAGCGAAATGATCCTGACAGTCCTTTCGGCTGCCGCCCAGGAAGAATCCCATACCAAGAGCGAGATCATGAACATATCGATTGAGCACCGCTTTTCAAGAGGCATCTTCCTCACCCCGGAGCTGCTGGGCTTTGACAAGGATGAGGATGGAAACCTGGTAATCAATAGCGAGGAGGCGGAAACGGTAAAGGTGATTTTTTACCTTTATCTGAATGGCTTCTCCTGTAATGATATCGCGGGGCTTTTAACGGAGTATGGGAGAAAGACGAAGCTGGGGAATACGAAGTGGACAGCGGGATCCATCCGCAGTGTCCTCCAGAATGAGCGCCATTGTGGAGATGTTCTTGCAAGAAAGACCTGGACACCCAGTTTCCTCGATCATAAATCCAGGAAAAACAATAATGACCGGAATCAGTACCGGCTGCGTGACCATCATGAAGCAATCGTATCCAGGGATGTATTTCGCGCGGCCAGCCACCTGCAGGCTTTCCGGTGGTACTGTGCCAAGAACCGGCCCCTTCCGGTCTTGAGCGTTGTGGATGACGGCATCCTCAAAGGATATGTGCCAATCGATAAGGACTGGACCGGGTTCTCTCCGGAGGAATACCGTACAGCGTCTGAAAGCTGTATGGAAACAAAAGCAGAACTGGCGCAGGACGCCGCAGACGCCACACAGCTTGACCTTTCCGGATATGAGATCGTCCGTGCACAGTTCTTCTCGACCATACAGAATCCCGCACTGACCATTTCAAATGGGAAGATGCGTTTTAATACAGCCTGTCTGAAAAAATTTCAGGACGTGGAATATGTGGAGCTGCTGCTCAACTCCGTGAACCGCTGTATTGCCATACGGCCATGTGAAAAAGAAAATCCGAATGCGATCCACTGGGGAAGGTTAAGGGAATCCAGATGGTTTGTCAGCCAGGTTTCCTGCAGGGGGCTTGCCAGGACTTTATTTGACATCATGAACTGGGAAGATGGGGTGAAATACCGGTTCCGGGGAGAGTTTATCCAAAATGGGGAGGATAAGCTGATGCTGTTCCAGCTTGATGAGCCGGAAATGATCAAGGTGGAAGAAATCGTTCTTCCTCCGCAGGAAGCGGATGAACTGGAAGAGAATATCGACGATACTGAAGTTGTGATTAAGAAAAGAATGCTGGTATTTCCAGAGGAATGGGAGAATTCTTTTGGAAGGCCGGCCTCATCCCTTTCCGGCATACAGATGCTCACACAGGAACATTACGCGAAGGATTGGGATGTACTGCGCCCCGCCAGGGAATTAGACGGGGACGATGTATTCACTGTGGAGAAGCTGCAGATGATGATGCAGGAAACGGAGAAAATAATGGAAGGATGGACGTTAAATGAATGAACTTCAGAATATAGATGCGGAACATGAATCCGCCGTAGCGCAAAGGACCGCTGAACTGGAAAAGGAGTTCTCCTATGACGGGTACCAGGTCGTGCGCAAAGAATTATTCGCCCATCTGAGGGATCCCGCCATTACCATCCGCAAGGATAGTGTGACCTTTAACACGGCCTGCATTAATGGCATGGAGGACGTTGTATATATCCATATGATGTTTAATAAGGAATTAAAGCGCATTGTCGTGGAGGGGTGTGACGAAAATGACAAAGATGCGCTCCGTTGGTGTGTAGCAAAGCCGGATAAGCGAAAAAGCAGAAAGATGATGGGGCGGCCCTTCTCTGAACTGATCTATCGTGAAATGGGGTGGGAAGAAGGCTGCCGGTATAAGATCCTGGGATATCGGATTCAGTTTGAAGGAAAAACGCTTTATGTGTTTGACCTGAATGTCCCGGAGGTTTTCCTTGAGAAAAAGAGGAAAAAGAAAACGGACAACGTAGAAACATCAGAGTCTGCGCCCGTTCAGGCAGAGGAGCAGCCGAAAGCGAATACACGTAAGGGATATTATCCTGATGATATCGCAAATACATTCGGCGTTTCGGTAGAGCAGCATAAGGAGGAAACCGCCTTCCACCATATGGACGGCTATGTTTCCGTAGGAATGCTGACCGGATCGCAAAGAAGGACTGGGGAAATACAAGAACAACGGTCGCTTGTCATGTCAGATACAGGTGTTTGAAGATTGTTAGCTTCAGAATAATAAATGCAAGGGACAAGTGCGCCCTTTTGGGGAGGCGGTAGAATGAGTGATGAGAAGAACACATATTGGGACGTAAGGCATCCGGGAATCTCGTTCAATCTTGGCAGCGGGCGGATTGCGCTTTACAGAGCCACACTGGAAATCATGGGATATCCAGAATTCTATCGGTTCCTTTTTAATCAGGGGAAGAAAATGCTGGCTATTCAGCGTTGCGGGATTGATGATCCGGGGGCGCATAAACTGCCGAGGATTATCAAACGGGAAACTTGCGATGTGAGCAGCAAGGATCTTGTCAGGCTCATGTACCGAAGCTGCCGATGGAATCCGGATATGACTTATAGGATACCAGGAGTGGGTTATCCTGACGCTTTTGTTGTAGCTTTTGACCTTCACAAAGCCTTTGAGATAAACGAAAAATAAGTGCAGGAAGAACGGCATGGCTGTGGGTAACATATCTTCCTGAACCATTTTACTATGAATTGAACATTTCTGTCTGGGGTTAAGTTTCCCGTCTGAGGATGATATTATCATTCGCATTATTAAGCGAAAAGAATGAGAATATCATTTCTAATGAAAAAAATGAACTTTTTTTGTTCCATAGATTCTTTTGACCGTTGGTTATAAAACTGACGGTCTTTTTATTTTTGTCCAAAATGAATAAATTGATGAAAATTTCAGATAATGAAGCTCATTCTGCGACTTATCGGTCTGAAAATGAGCATTTTGCGCGTCGATGCCGCCATTATAAATCCAAAGACTGTAAAGCCGAACCTGTATCCGAGCCGTATCATTGTCGGAACCGATGTGGAAAATGCTCGACTGGTGAAGGCTGCGCACACCTTTGCAGAACTCCTGCAGGAAGGCGCAATCAAGGAGAATACTGACACGCTGTTCATGGGCTTTACCGAAGCAGAAGCTGTCAAACTTTTTGCGAATACTTATCTGGCTCTGCGTGTGTCTTACTTTAACGAACTGGACACCTACGCTGAGATGAAAGGTCTGAACACACAGCAGATCATCAATGGCGTTTTTCGTACGGGCGATGTGATTACTATTGCAGCGGGTTGTACGGCTGTTGAAAATGAAAAAATCGATATTGCATTTATCTGCCCTAAATGGCCGGAGACGTATAATTTTACCTGTTATGAAGCATACATGGGAGGGGCGTTTATATTAACAAATGCACATTCAGGCAATGTTGCTGATATGGTTAATAGACTTCATTGCGGATATGTGTTGGAAGAGAATCAAAATGTTGAGGATCTTATTGTTAATGGCATTATGAATTCCATGTTAGAAAATTATAGAAACAATTCGTGTGCTGGAGCAGTGTTTTCTTCTCTGGCAGAAAATGTGCTGGAACAGCAGGGTGTCGTATATGGCGTTGCGATGTCGGAGGATTGCTACTCCGCTGAGTTCATTTGTGCTACGAGTAAGGAACAGCTGACAAAATTGCGTGGATCAAAGTATTTGCAGGCGAAGGTTGGCAATACATATAAGTTGGTCAAAGAAGATTTGATGTCAGGAAAACTTGTGCTTTTTAGTGGAACCTGTTGTCAGGTAAATGGTCTTAAAAGTTTCCTCGGAAAAGAGTATGAGAATCTGATTTGTGTTGATGTTATTTGTCATGGAGCACCGTCCCCAGCTTTGTGGCAGAAGTATGCAACATATCAAGAACAAAAGAACGGCGGAAAGTTGAAAGTCATTAATTTCCGTTGTAAGGATGAGGGTTGGACAGATTTTGGAATGAAAGAAATTTGTAAGAGCATTCCAGATGATGAAACAAAGAAATTATATATTTCCAAAGACAAAGATGCTTATATGCAAATGTTTTTGAGGGATTATTGTTTGAGACCATCTTGCTATGAATGCACAGCAAAAAAAGTAAAGATGTCTGACCTGACAATTGCCGATTTCTGGGGCATTAATGATGTGGCTCCCGATATGAATGATGGCATGGGTACTTCTTTGGTTCTTATTCGTACTGAAAAAGGAAAAGATGTCTTTGAGAAAATCAGCAGTTGCATGAAGCTGAAAGAAGTATCTTATGAAGACGGTGTGAGAGGGAATCCAGCTGAATTCAAATCATGCGATAGACCAACGCAGAGAAATACATTCTTTGATGATATGAAAAGCATGAGCTTTGAAGAACTCGAAAAGAAGTATGCTGCGCCAATTAAAGTGTCTCTTGTAACGAGAGCTAAGAGGAAAACAAAAAAGACAATTAAAAGTTTACTTCGAGTAATCGGGGGGGGCAGAGCATGAACACAGCCAAGAATATGGATTACTCTTTGTGTTTCGTGTTTGATTGTCAGGAGAAAAATCAATGAAAGAAATACCAGTATTATATAAAAGAAAAGAAGAATGCTGTGGATGTACTGCCTGTTATGCAATCTGTCCGATAGAAGCCATTTCTATGGTAGAGGATGAGGAGGGGTTTGAGTATCCACAGATTGATGAAAGTAAGTGTGTGCGTTGCTATCAGTGTTTGAAAGTCTGTCCATTCAAGGTAGCGAAAGCAAGTGAAATGTGATATACTGGGAGCGGTAGCTCCCTACGCGGCTCTATAAATAATCACACACCTCTCCGTGGTGAGCAGCAGGCAACGATCTTATGATCGGC